>Ga0222706_1000009_pt1 | contig 159461 bp, 131 predicted proteins | sample AntAcemetage1572_FD_179829 | JGI IMG/M metagenome (GOLD analysis project Ga0222706, IMG submission 179829) | Saline water microbial communities from Ace Lake, Antarctica - #1572 | ecosystem: Environmental > Aquatic > Non-marine Saline and Alkaline > Saline | place: Antarctica: Ace Lake...
GACAAGCTTTTGAGGTTTCCCTCTCGCGTCTCTCTTCAGTCTGTGCTCTTCGCTACTTTTCTTGAACATCACCATAAGGCGAGTTAGTGAGCAGCGAAGCCTTGCAGTATACGACAGATTTCGGGGCTCTGTCAAAGAGCTGGAGGAAAATTTGTTGGACGCAAGTGCGGCTTGCGCGCACTGTTGCTGTGCCTGCGGGATTGTTCCGATCCGGTTCTCGTCGCCTGCGGCTCTCAACCCGGAGAGTGGCCAAGCATCGGCTCTGCCGCTACAGCCAAGACGCACCGGGATAATCGCTGCTTCTATATATAAGCGACTCACATGGCACTTATCTCCTTGCAAGACGCGCAACTGGCCTTCGGCCATGTGGCGCTGCTCGATCACACCGACTTTTCCCTTGAAGCGCAGGAGCGCGTGGGGCTGATCGGGCGCAACGGCACGGGCAAATCGTCCATGCTGAAGATTCTGGCTGGGCTGGAGAAGCCCGATGACGGACAGTTGCAGACGCAGACCGGCCTCCGCGTGGCCTATGTGCCCCAGGAGCCGGTGTTGGACCTCTCGGCCACGGTGTTCGAGGCTGCGAGCGTGGGCCTGGCCGATGCCTGCGAGGCGCGGGAGCAGTATTTGAGCGGTGCCGAGGGCCTGGACCTGGATGCCTTGCAAAACCGGATCGAAGCGCTCGATGCCTGGAACTGGGAACAGCGGGTGGAGGAAACGCTGCACCGGCTTCACCTCAATGGCGACGATCGGGTGGGTGCTCTCTCGGGTGGCAACAAGAAGCGGGTGGCGTTGGCTCAGGCCTTGGTGAGCAAGCCCGATGTGTTGCTGCTGGACGAGCCGACCAACCACCTGGATCTGGACAGCATCACTTGGCTGGAAGACCTGCTTCTGGAGTACCCCGGCAGTGTGGTCACGATCAGCCACGACCGGGCGTTTCTCGACCGCGTGGCCACGCGGATGGTGGAACTCGACCGGGGGCGGCTGCTGAGCTACCCGGGCAACTTCGCGCGCTACCAGGTGCTGAAAGAAGAGCAGCTGGCGCAGGAATCCGTGATCAACGCGCGGGCCGACAAGCTGCTGGCGCAGGAAGAGGTCTGGATTCGCAAGGGCGTGGAGGCGCGCCGCACGCGGGCTCAGGGGCGCATCACCCGGCTGGAAAACCTGCGGGACCAGCGGGCGCAGCGCCGCGATTCACTCGGCAACGTGAAGCTGGAAGTGGCCAGTGGCGGCGCCAGCGGCAAGATCGTGGCCGAGCTGGAGAAGGTGAGCAAGTCGTTCCCGACGGCCAACGGTGGCCAGCGCACCGTGATCCGCGAGTTCACCTCGACCATCCTGCGCGGCGACAAGATCGGCCTGATTGGCCCCAACGGCGCGGGCAAAACCACCCTGCTCAAGATCATCCTCGGCGAGCTTGCGCCCGACGGCGGTACGGTGCGCTTGGGCAGCAAGCAGTCTGTTGCTTACTTCGACCAGATGCGCGATCAGATCGATTTGGATGCGACGCTGGAAGACTTCATCAGCCCGGGCAGCGAATGGATCGAGATCGGCAACAAGCGAACGCACGTCAAGAGCTACCTGGCCGACTTCCTGTTTTCCCCCGCGCGCGCCAACGCGCCGGTGCGCACTCTCTCGGGCGGCGAGCGCAACCGCCTGCTGCTGGCGCGGCTGTTCGCGAGACCGGCCAACGTGCTGGTGCTGGACGAACCCACCAACGACCTGGACATCGACACCCTGGAATTGCTGGAAGACCTGCTGCAGCAGTACGACGGCACGGTGTTTTTGGTCAGCCACGACCGGCGCTTTCTGGACAACGTGGTCACCAGCACCATCGTGCACGAGAGCGAAGGCCGGTGGCGCGAGTACGTGGGGGATGTGCAGGACTGGATGACTCAGTCAGCGCGCGCCCAAGCCCTGCAACGCGAGCGCGATGCGGCTGCTCCGGCAGCGAGCCAAAAGCTCGGGGCTTCAGCGCCTGTGGCAGGTTCCGCAGCCGCAACGCCTGCCAAGCGCAAGCTCAGTTACAAGGAGCAGCGCGAATTGGATGCCTTGCCCGAAAGAATCGTGGCGCTGGAAGCCGAGCAAGCCCAGGTGGAGCGCGAACTCGCTGGCGGCGCTTTGTACGCCAGCAATCCAGCCCGAGCGGCTCAACTTAGCGCTCGACATGCCGAAATCGAGGGTGAGTGGTTGCAGTCCGTGGGTCGTCTGGAGACTCTGGGCGGCAGCTAACACCCTGCCCAAATACCGGCCTGTGCCGGCCTACCCAGCCCATGCCCGCTTCGCCAGAACGTCTCGCCCAGGATTTCCAACGCGCCCTTCAGGACCTGCAAAGAGAGAAGTCGCGCACGCATCAGCTGCTGCGCGAGCTCGATCGGCAGAACGCCGAGCTTGATCGCCTGCGCAGCTCGGTGCACCGCGAGTCGAACAGCAGGCTGCTGGCAGAAGAGGCGCTGGACGAAACCCGCGACCGCCTGCAGCTCGCGGTCGATGCCGCCGGGCTGGCGCTGTGGGACTGGCAGTTGCCATCGCCCGAGGTGTTCCTGACCGCGCGCTGGGGCGAGATGTTGGGCGACGTGGCGATGGACGGCTGCTGGAAAACCGCCGACTTGCTGCAGCGCCTGCACCCCGACGACCGGGTTCGGTTGCAAACCATGACCCGCGAGCTGCTGGACGGGCGCCAGGCCAAAACGGCTGCGCAGTACCGTGTTCGCAGCGCCACCGGCTGGTTATGGGTAGAGAGCCATGCGATGGTGGCCGAGCGCGACAGCCAAGGCCAGCCCTTGCGCCTCATGGGCACGCACGCCGACATCGGCGAGCGCAAGCGGGTGGAGGCGGACGTTGAGCGGGCGCGCGAGCTGGCCGAGCAAGCCAGCCAGGCCAAGAGCGAATTCCTCGCCAACATCAGCCACGAGGTGCGAACCCCTTTGAACGCGCTGATGGGACTGACGCGGCTGCTGATGGACTCACCCCTCAACCCCGAACAGGCAAGCTGGCTGGACCTGATGGACAGTTCGGCCCACGCCTTGCTGGTGTTGCTCAACGATGTGCTGGACCTCTCGCGCATCGAAGCCGGCAAGATGCAGCTGGAACATGAGCGCTTCCCACTGCACGACGCGCTGGCCGAGGTGAGCGCGGTGTACAGCGAGCAAGCGCGCAGCAAGTCCATCACCTGGGGGCTGACACTGGCGCCCGATTTGCCCGCTCATTTGGAAGGCGACGCGGGCCGTCTGCGCCAGGTGTTCGGCAACCTGCTATCCAACGCGCTCAAGTTCACCCCTCGCGGCGGCCGTGTTGAGATGTCTGCCTCGCGCGCGGCGCCAGCCGCCGATGGCTCGCGTTGTTGGCAGATTCGCGTGAAAGACAGTGGGGTGGGGATTTCCGCCAAACAGCAAGCCACGTTGTTTGACGCCTTCACCCAGGCCGACGCATCGACCGCGCGCCGATACGGCGGCAGCGGCTTGGGTTTGGCGATCTGCGCCCGGCTGGTGCGGCTTATGGGCGGCACCATCGCGGTGGACAGTGCGCTGGGCCAGGGCAGCTGCTTCACCGTCTCGCTGCCGCTCAACGAATCGCCATTGGCCTTGCCGAAGAGCGCACCGCGAGAGTTGGGTGAACTGGCGGCCGCTGGCCAGCGCTTTGCGGGCCTGTGTGTGCTGGTGGCGGAAGACCACCCGGTCAACGAGCTGCTGATGAACCAGCTGCTCAAACGCTTGGGTTGCACCGTGCGCAATGCGCGCGACGGCGAACAGGCGGTGGCGCAGTGGGCCCAAGGCGGTGTCGATCTGGTGCTGATGGATGTACAGATGCCCGGCACCAACGGCCTGCAGGCGACCCAGCGCATTCGAGAGTTGGAAAGCCAGCATGGTTTGGCGCGTACGCCCATCGTTGCGGTGACCGCGAACGCGATGGTGGGCGACCGCGCCACCTGTTTGGCCGCCGGTATGGACGGCTACACGCCCAAGCCGGTGAGTCCACAGGCGCTGATGGCTGCGATGGACACGGCACTGCGAGGCCTGCGGGATGCGCCTGAACCACCGGCAGCTGCGAGGCCCGCGCCGGTGCATGCCACCCCGCGCAGCCCGGCTGCCGCCGATGCGCTCGACATCGACAAATTGCGCCGCCGACTCGATGGCGACGAGGTCACCTTGCGCCAGCTTGCGCTGGCGATGCAGGCCGACCTGCGCGAACGACTGCTGGCGCTGCAAAAGGCACTGGCTGAGCAGAACGCCGAGAGCGCTGTGGTCCATGCCCACGGCCTTAAAGGCTCGCTGGGCAGCATGACGGCCGAGCGTGGCGCGCGGTTGGCCAAGGGCCTGGAGTTGGCGGCTTTGTCGCGCGACTGGACACTGTTCGGCCGCGCTTTGCCGCTGCTGGTGAACGAGGCACGCGCGATCGACGCTGGCCTGGCCGCCGTGCTCAGCGCGCCGATGCCACCCGCCGGCTGAACACGCGCCAAAACGCCGCAGCTTGCGTGGTGGCGAAGTTGATGCGCATCAGCGTGCTCGGCGCGCGCGCGGCGTGAAACAGCGCGCCGGGTGCGATCAGATAGCCCTCGTCGAGCAGGCGCTGCGCGAGCGCTTCGGTGTCGACGCCGGTGTCGACCCAGCCAAACAGGCCTGAGGGCTCGGCGGCAAACCGGCAACCTGCGGCCAGCGCCAGCTTGACGCTGCGAGCGCGCGCAGCGTCCAAACGGCTGCGAAGGCGCTCGGCGTGGCGACGCAGTTGGCCTTGCGCCATGCAATGCGCCAGCGCACGCTCAAGCAGGCTGGGCGTGGTGAGGGTGGAGATCAGCTTGGTGTCGAGCAGGCGGTCCACCCACTCAGCGGGCGCAGCGAGGTAGCCCACGCGCCAGTTCGGCGCCAGGATTTTGGCGAACCCGCTCACGTAAATGGTGCGCTGCAAGCCATCGAGCACGCTCATGCGGGTGGCGTGCTCGGGCGCGATATGGCTGTAGGTGTCGTCTTCCACCACATAAAAATTGTGCTGTTGCGCCAGCTGCAACACGCGGTGCGCGCTGGCAGGCGTGAGGCAGTGGCCGGTCGGGTTGTGCAACACGCTGACGCTCACGAACAGCTTGGGCGCATGAACTTCGCAGTAGCGCGCCATCACCGCCAGATCGGGTCCAGCCGGGCCTCGCGGCACCGGCAGAATGTGCATACCCAACGCGTGCAGGCGGGCGAATTCGACCGCCCACCCGGGCTCCTCCACCATCACGCAGTCGCCCGCCTTGAGCAGGGTGCGGCTCACGATATCGAGTGCGTGGGTGGCGCCCACCGTGGTGATGATCTGCTCGGGCTCGGCGGGCATGCCCAGGTGCTGCAGGCGATCGGCCAGCGCGCGGCGCAGCAATGGGTCGCCCATCGGCTCGCCATAGCGCAACGAACTGTCTGCCAGCGCTTTCGCACCTGTGACGCGGCGCACAGCTGCTTGCAGGAAGCTGGTTTCCAGCCATTCGGGTGGGAACACACCCATGCCCGGCTGAGGCTGGTCGCCCGCCGTGTGAAACATCCCGCGCAACAAGGCAGCGGCGTTCACCGGGGCAGCCAGTCGCGGTACTGGCTTGGCGGACTTCTGCGCCGAGCGGGCATCCGAGCGTTCCGCAGCCCGCTCGCGCACAAAAAAACCGCGGTTGCGGCGCGCTTCCACCAGCCCCTGTGCCTGTAGCAGGTCGTAGGCCGCCACCACGGTGGACGGGCTCAGGCTGTGTTGCAACGCGCACTGGCGCACGCTGGGCAGGCGTGCGCCGGGCACCAGCAGCCGATCGCGGATGCGGCTGGCGAAGCGCTCAGCCAACTGCTCGGCCAGCGTGAGCGAGCCAGCTCGGGTCAGGGGTGGCGGGATGTTGCCCGGGCTGGCAGCGGCGGGCGTGGCACGGATGGCGTCAAGCATGGTTTTCAGGCGGCTACAAGAACGGAGCGCCGTTCGGTGTGTGGTTGCGCAGGACCACACAGTTTGTGCTACTGACCCGGCAAACTGTGTGGTGGGTGTGTGGCCCACACAGCATAAAGTCCCGGTCATGGTTTCGACAACTTTTCTTCTGGTGCCCGCATGACCGCCGCCGAATTCAGCGCCTTGCTGCTGCTGGCCACCGCCGTGAGCTTTACCCCCGGACCCAACACCACGCTCTCGACCGCGCTGGCCGCCAACCGGGGACTCAAAGGATCTTTGCACTTTGTCTGCGCGGTGCCGGTGGGCTGGGGGCTGTTGTTTGCCGTGTGCTCCGCCGGGTTGGGTACGCTGGTGGTGGCGCAACCGGTGTTGCGCTGGGCGGTGTTGCTCGGCGGTGTGGCTTACCTGCTTTGGCTGGCGGGCAAGCTCTGGGGCAGCCACCGCCTGAGCCAGGTAGACAACGCCCAGCTCAACGTGACCTTCTGGCAGGGCGTGGGGCTGCAGTTTTTGAACATCAAGGCCTGGATGCTGGCGCTCTCGCTGGTGGCCGGCTGGGTGGCGGGCCGGCCCGATGCGCTGTCGCGGTTCGCGCAGGTGCTGCCGGTGATGCTGGCGTTCGCGTTTTTCAGCAATTTCACCTACGCGCTGGTCGGCTCGGTGCTGCGCCACTGGCTGGCAGGGCCGGTGGTTGATGGCGTGGCCAGCGGCGCGCGGCTGCAGGTGTTCAACCGCGTGATGGCTGGCGCGCTGGTGTTCACCGCGATCTGGATGGTCTGGAGCGGCTCAGGCTTGGCGCCAGCGAGCGGCGGCGCATGACGCGCAGCGCATCGATCAGCGCCGACGATCGCCAGGCCTCGCTCGGCTTGTGGCTGGGCTTTGTGGGCGTGTTTGTGTTCGGGCTCACCCTGCCCATGACGCGGCTGGCCACTGGCACGGTGGACGCGCCGCAGCTCTCGCCCTGGTTCGTCACCTGGGGGCGGGCGGCGTTGGCGGGCGGCTTGTCCATCGCCTTCCTGTGGTTCACCCGCTCGCCCCTGCCCAGCCGCGAGCAACGGGCGCCATTGGGCTTGGCGGTGCTGGGCAATGTGATCGGGTTCCCGCTGCTGCTGGGCTGGGCGCTGCGCGAGGTCACGGCCAGCCACGCGGCGGTTTACATGGCGCTGCTGCCGCTGGCGACCGCCGCCATGGCCGCGTGGCTCCTGCACCAGCGCGCGCGTTTTGGCTTCTGGCTGTTTGCGGCTTTGGGCAGCGCACTGGTGGTGGCCTACAGCCTCCTACGCGCGCAGCAGATCGGCCACGGTTTTGGCCTGAGCCATGTCGATCTGTTGCTGCTGGGCTCGGTGGTCGCCGCGTCGTTGGGCTACGTGGCGGGCGCCAAAGTGACGCCAGCGCTGGGTGCCGAACGGGTAATCAGCTGGGTGTGCGTGATGGGACTCCCCGTCACCGTGCCCGGCGCGCTGCTCACCTGGCCCGAGCAGCCAATCGCGCTCAGCGCTTGGCTGGGGCTGGCCTATGTGGGCGTGTTTTCCATGTGGGCCGGGTTCTTCGCCTGGTTCCGCGGACTGGCGCTTGGTGGCGCGCTGCGGGTGAGTCAGATGCAGCTGCTGCAACCTTTCATCAGCATCGTGGCCGCCGTGCCCCTGCTGGGCGAATCGCTGGACGCCATGACCGTGGGCTTCGCACTCGCCGTGGTTGCCACCGTCTTCATGGGCCGGCGCATGGCCACGCCAGCGAAACTCGCCCCAACCATCCCACCCGTCAAAACCTGAGGAGACCCTTTTGAGCACCCACTGGACCCTGGCGCGCCGCGCCGCCAAGATGAACCCCTCGGTGATCCGCGAGATCCTCAAAATCGCTGAGCAACCCGGCGTCATCAGCCTGGCCGGCGGCCTGCCCTCACCCAAAACCTTTCCGATCGAAGCCTTTGCCGCCGCCAGCGCGCGGGTGCTGCGCGACGATGGCCCGGCAGCGCTGCAGTACGCCGCCAGTGAAGGCTACGCGCCCCTGCGTGAATGGGTCGCGGCGCAGCTGCCCTGGGCGGTGTCGCCCGATCAGGTGCTGATCACCACCGGCAGCCAGCAAGGCCTGGACCTGGTGGCCAAGGTGCTGATCGACGCGGGCAGCAAGGTGCTGGTGGAAACGCCGACCTACCTCGGCGCTTTGCAGGCGTTCACGCCGATGGAGCCCGAGGTCGTGGGCGTGGGCAGCGATGGCGACGGGGTGAACCTGGACGACCTGGCGACAAAAGCCGACGGCGCCCGTTTTCTCTATGTGCTGCCCAATTTTCAGAATCCCACCGGCCGCTGCATGAGCGAGACACGCCGCGAAGCGCTGGTGCAACAGGCCGTGGCGCTGGGCCTGCCGATCGTCGAAGACAACCCCTACGGCGACCTTTGGTTCGAGTCGCCGCCGCCAGCGCCCCTCACCGCGCGCAACCCCGACGGCTGCATTTACCTGGGCTCGTTTTCCAAGGTGCTCGCGCCGGGCCTGCGACTGGGCTATGTGGTCGCGCCGCCGAGCGTCTTCCCGAAGCTGCTGCAGGCCAAACAGGCAGCCGATCTGCACAGCCCCGGCTACAACCAGCGCATGGTGGCCGAGGTGCTGAAAGACGGCTTTCTGGAGCGCCATGTGCCGACCATTCGTGCGCTGTACAAGGCGCAATGTCAGGCCATGCTGGGGGCATTGGAGGCCGAAATGCAGGACCTGGGTGTCGAGTGGAATTCGCCCGCCGGAGGCATGTTTCTCTGGCTGCGCCTGCCTGAAGGCATGGACGCGATCAAACTGCTGCCGCGCGCGGTCGAGCACGGTGTGGCCTTTGTGCCCGGCAGCGCGTTCTACGCCGACCATGCCGATCCGCGCACTTTGCGCCTGTCGTTCGTGACCGTCAGCGAGGAACAGATCTGCATCGGCATCAAAGCCCTGGCGCGCGCGGTGCGCTCGATGGTGGCGGTGAAGGCGATGGAAGCGGCATGAAGCAACGCCCTTTCAAACAGGTCGATGTGTTCACCGCCACCCCCTACCGGGGCAACCCGCTGGCGGTGGTGCTCGATGGCGAGGGCCTGTCGGCTGAGGCCATGCAGCACTTCACGAACTGGACCAACCTCTCGGAATGCACCTTCCTGTTGCCGCCCACGCCCGAAGGCGCAGCCGCCGGCGCCGACTACCGGGTGCGCATCTTCTGCCCTGGGCGCGAACTGCCGTTTGCCGGGCATCCCACGCTGGGCAGTTGCCATGCGTGGCTGGAGGCGGGTGGGGTGCCGCGCGGGGCGCAGATCTTGCAGGAATGTGGGGTGGGCATGGTGGCGATTCGCCGCGATGCCGACAGGCTGGCTTTCGCCGCACCGCCCCTGATCAGGAGCGGCCCGCTGGAGGAAGCCGATGTGGCGCTGATCGCGCGCGGCCTGGGTGTGGCGCGCAGCGACATCGTGGCGCACAGCTGGTGCGACAACGGGCCGAACTGGCGCGGCGTGATGCTGGCGAGCGCCGAGCAGGTGCTTTCGCTCAAGCCCGACGCTGCGGTGCTGGCCGGGCTGGACATCGGTGTGGTGGGGCCACGCGGCAAGGTCGGCGTGGTCGACAAGCCAGCCAGAGGCGACACCCAGTTCGAAGTGCGCGCGTTGTTCCCCGGCAACAACGGCATGGCGGAAGACCCGGTCACCGGCAGCCTGAACGCGGCGCTGGCGCAGTGGCTGATTGGCGCCGGGCTGGCGCCGGAGCGCTATGTGGCGGCGCAAGGCACGGTGATGCAACGCGAAGGCCGGGTGCACATCGAGCGCGACGCAGACGGCACGGTCTGGGTCGGCGGTGCTTCGGCGACCTGCATCAACGGCGAGGTGACCCTGTGAGCGCCGCCTTGGACCACCTGGTGATCGCCGCCGCCACGCTGGCCGAAGGCGTGGCCTGGTGCGAGGCCACGCTGGGTGTGACGCCAGATGCCGGCGGTGAACACGCGCTGTTTGGTACGCACAACCGGCTGCTGAAACTGCCAGCAGAAGGCGCACCAAACGCCTATCTGGAGATCATCGCCGTCAACCCCGCCACCACACCTGCTCGCCTGGCTCCGCTGAAACGCTGGTTCGATCTGGATGACCCCGCCCTGCAAGCGCTCCTGCTGCAGCAAGGCCCGCAGCTCGTGCACTGGGTGGCGAGCGTGCCCGATCTGAACACCGCGTTGGCCGCCTGGCGGGCATTGGGCATCGACCGTGGCCCGGCACTCACCGCCTCGCGCCCGACACCCGCCGGCCTGCTGCAATGGCAGATCGCGGTGCGCGACGATGGTCAGCGCTTGCTGGGCGGCTGTCTGCCCACGCTGATCCAATGGGGTGCGGTGCACCCGGCGCAGATCATGCCAACGAGCGGCTTGACGCTGCGCGGCTTGCGCTTGTCGCACCCGCAGCACGGTTTGCTGGGCGCAGCGCTACAAGCGATCGGTCTGCATGGCCTTGAGGTGGACGGCGGTGGGGCCAGTCTGGTCGCCGAGCTCGGCACCCCGCTGGGCAAAAAAACGCTCACACACTGATGGAGCATCACCGCCCACACGCCATGACCTCACCCCTGCCCACCCTGTCCGACATCGAAGCCGCAGCGCAAGTGGTCTACCGCGAATTTGCCGCCACACCGCAGTACCGCTGGGCCACGCTGAGCGCGCGCTTGGGGACGGAGTGCTGGGTCAAGCACGAGAACCACACGCCGGTGGGCGCATTCAAAATTCGCGGTGGGCTGACCTATTTCGACCAGCTCCGACAACGCGGCGCGTTGCCGCGCGAAGTGGTCAGCGCCACGCGCGGCAACCACGGACAAAGCATGGGCTGGGCAGCGCGGGCGCACGGTGTGGCCTGCACCATCGTCGTGCCACGCGGCAATTCGCCGGAAAAGAACGCGGCCATGCAAGCCCTGGGTGTGACGCTGATCGAGCATGGCGAAGACTTTCAAGAAAGCCGCGAACACGCCACGCGTCTGGCTGCCGAGCGCGGCGCGCACCTGGTGCCCAGTTTCCACCCCGATTTGCTGCGCGGCGTAGCCACCTACTGGTGGGAATTTTTCAAGGCGGTGCCGCAGCTCGATGTGATCTATGTGCCAATTGGTCAAGGCTCGGGCGCTTGCTCAGCCATCGCCGCCAAGCTCGCGCTCGGTCACCGCGCGCGCATCATTGGCGTGGTGAGCGCCCACGCCACCACCTATGCCGACTCGCTGCTCGCGGGCTGCGTGGTCGAGGCACCGGTCACCACCGTGCTGGCCGACGGCATGGCCTGCCGCGTGGCCGACGCACAGGCGCTGGCGGTGCTTTCGACACACCTGGACCGTGTGGTGCAGGTGAGCGACAACGAGGTAGCCCTGGCCATGCGCGCGATCTTTGCAGACACCCACAATGTGGCCGAGGGCGCTGGTGCCGCCAGCTTCGCAGCCGCCTGGCAAGAGCGCGATCGACTGAAAGGCCAAGTGGTCGGCACCACGCTGTGCGGGGGGAACGTGGACAGCGCGGTGCTGGCTGCGGTGCTGCAAAGCACATAGCCAACAGCAGCCGCCAGACGGAAGCGATGCCACCCCTGCAGCGTCTGACATTGCCGCGACCAACCGCCCACGCAGCCCAGCCCCCTTGCGGCCGACGCTGTTCCCACAACAACACCGGTCTGGCGCTTTCAGTTCACCAAGCGCGCCACCATCGCGCAAAAATCTTCCACCGCGTCGGTTTTGAACACCACCTCGCGCACACCAGCGGCGAGCGCGTCGGCTTGCAACTCATCGGTGATGTAGCCCGAGGCCACCGCCACCGGCAGCGCGGGGTTGATGGCGAGCACCGCTTTGGCCACTTCCAGGCCTGACATGCCGGGCATGTTGAAGTCGGTCAGCAGCAGGTCGAAGCCTGTCGGGTTGTCGCGCACCGCGCTGATCGCGTCCTGCTGGTTCAGCATCGCGGTGACACGGTAGCCTCGACGCTCCAGCAGCCGACGCACGAGGAATACCAAGGTGTCGTCGTCGTCCAGGTACAGGATGTGGCGGGGGGGTGAATCACCGGGATCGGACATGTCGGCTGGCTCCGCTTGGGTGGGGTCGGGCAGTGGGGATGGCTGCCGCTGCGAAAAAGAAAGATCCATTGTGCCTTCGGGTGTCACCTTGACAGGCGAGTACCCAGCGAGACCGTGCACACCGTGCGCAAAAGCGGGGGCATAAGCAAGGGCATCCGATGGGATGTCCTGCCGGATCATGGCCTCACTCACAGCAGCCACCGCAGGGAAGTGCAAGACAAAGGTGGTGCCTTCACCAAGCTGGGTTTCCAGCTCGATCACACCCCCAAGCGTCTGCACAATGCCCAGCACCACCGCCAAACCCAAGCCGGTGCCAACGCCCACCGGCCGTGTGGTGAAGAAAGGCTCGAAAATGCGTTCGCGGGTGGCCTCATCCATGCCACAGCCGTTGTCTTGCACCACGATGCGCACGGCACCCTGCCCGTACTGGGTGACCAAGCCCGGTGGAATGCGTTGATCGCCTTCGGGCAACGCGTCCAGCTGAAATGCCACGCGCCCGCCACCTGCACCGAGGGCGTGAACCGCATTGGTACCCAGATTGAGCAACACCTGACCGAGCTGGGTGGCGTCGGCAGAGATGAAATGGGGACGCAAGTCTGCCGGATACACCAGCTCGACTTTGGACGTTAGAGCGGCCCGCAGCAGGCAGCAAGACTCGCTGATCACCAGCGACACATCGACCGGCTGGCGTTCCATCGGCTGCTGTCGACTGAAGGCCAGGATCTGGCGCACCAACTCGCGCCCGCGCCGCGCAGCGGTGCTGATTTCGTGCAAGCATTCACGCGTCGGATCGGTCGGCGTCAGATCTTGGCGTGCCAGCTCGGCGTTGCCCAGAATGGCGGCGAGGATGTTGTTGAAATCGTGGGCAACGCCACCAGCCAGGGTGCCCAGCGCCTCCATTTTTTGCGATTGCGCCAGCTGCGCTTGCAACTGGCGCTGCTGCCCCTGCGCTTGGCGCAAAGACGAGATGTCGACAAAGGTCAGCACCACATGCCGAAGGCCGCCGTGGGCATTGTTTTCGGGATAAGCGGTGCACAGCGCCCAACGGGTTTCGCGACCGTGCGCCATCGGCATGCCCATGACCACGTTCGACACCGGCTGACCGGTGGCGAGCACCCGCTCGAACGGCATCTCATGGCGGCGCATGGACCTACCGTCTTCGTTCAACAGCCGCCAACCAGGTCCCAGCGGCTCTGGCAGGGCGGGGTTGGCGCCGCCCTCGCTCCAGCCGAGAAATCGACGCGCAGCGCTGTTGATGCGGGCCACCGTCTGGTCTGGCCGAAACACCACCACGCCGGCGCTCAGGTGTTCAATGAGTGCGCGCGAATCGGCACCGCGCTGCACCAGCGCCTGGCGGGTGCGATTTCCCTCGCGCTGCAAGCGCTCGGTCACCAGCGAGGTGTAGATCAGGGTGCGGGCGAGCGCTGTGATCAGCAGCGCCAACAGCATGACAGGCATCGTGCGCTCCACCGACAGCGGGTCCAACGTTTTAAGGCTGCCCAGCACGTAGGCGCAGCCTCCCAACAAGCCCACCAGCTCCAGCACGGTGAAGCGCTTCAGCAAAAGCAGCTCACGCTGTTGGCCCTGCTCGCCCAGCAGGAGCACATCTCGCAGTGTGAGCGAGGCCAACAAAAACTGTGCTGCGAAAAAGAGCGCCAAGCGCGGTGCGGAGGAAGCCCAATATTCAAAAAAGACCCCATTGGCTGCGAAATACGCAGCAGCGAACCAAAACGCAGCCCTCAGCGGCAAGCGAAAACCAAAATGCCTGCGCAGCCCCAGCCAGCCCAGCAACGCGGTCATTGTGGTGAGCAGGTTGGTCAAAAGGCCTGTTGTGCCAACGGGCAGCGCCACCCATGGAAGCGCTGGCGGCAGCGCCAGACACACCAGCGCTGCGCACCACCAGGTCGGGCCAGGCACGGTGGGATGGCGGCGCGAAAGCGCCCAAAAATAACAGGCGGCCATGCTTCCCAGCACCAGCCGGATCAGCAAAATGGTCTGAAGCTCAGGGGCCATGAGAGGCAAACAATGTGGGCATGGCGGCGATTGCAACACAGCCGCCCGCCAGCCAAACGCAAAAAAGCGCGGCTGCGGCGGCGCATTTGCTCCGCTGGCAGACGGGGAGGAGTCGCAGCCGAGACAAAGTGCGCGCGAGGGCACACCCCAAAATCCAGCGCATGGGAACGCTTTTTCTTGTGCGCCACGGCCAGGCCTCGTTTGGCGCAGACGACTACGACCAGCTCAGCGAATTGGGCCAACGCCAGAGCGTGCGCCTGGGCCGCTACTGGGCTGAGCGCGGGATTCGCTTCGATGCCGTCATCACCGGCTCGCTGCGCCGCCACACCCAGACCTGGACCGGCATTGCAACGGGCGCAGGGCTCACGCTGTCGCCGCTGGTGTGGCCCGGCCTCAACGAATACGACAGCCTGGCGGTGATCCGCACCATCCACCCACAGCCGCTGCCCAAGCCCGACACGCCTGAGCTGTACCGCCACCACTTCCGACTGCTGCGTGACGGCCTGGCGCAGTGGATGGCGGGCACGGTGAGCCCGCAAGGGATGCCAAGCTACGCCGAGTTCGTGCGCGGGATCACCGGCGCGCTCGATCACATACGGGAGCGGCATGCGGACCAGCAGGTGCTGCTGGTCTCCAGCGGTGGGCCAATCAGCACCGCCGTGGGACAGGTGTTGGGCCTGAGCCCAGAGCGCACCATTGAGCTGAACATGCGCATTCGCAACAGTGCGGTGACCGAGTTCGAATTCAGCCCCAAACGCCATCGGCTGATGACCTACAACACGCTGGCCCACCTGGATGCCCCCGAGCACCGGGACTGGATCACCTACGCATAGACGCTGCCCCAGGCTCAGCTGTTTCACGGATCACCGCCTCGCTGGCGTGCAAGCGCCAATCCTGATCGGCCATTCCGCCACAGGTCAACACCCCAAGAAGAGGTGGCGGCGCATGGCATCGCGGCTGCGCGAAGCATCTCCTGTTTGCGAAAGTGGCAGCGTGTGGGTCCCTGGCCCTGCTTTTTTGGCCGGCCTTCAACAAGCACTCTTTGCAGCGGCTCTTCTCAGGGCACCGCTGCCATCGATCGCACGCCGCGCTTTTGTTGCGCCTGGGGCGCTGGCGGTGAGGTGGCGGGGGTTGATTCAACCTCCGGGGGCCAGGGCATGGCGCTGGCCTTGAGCGGCGTGCCGATGGGCGCGGCGGCTTGGCCTTTTTGCACCGCCGCCATGTCCTGCGGGTTGGGGTATTGGTCCATCAACAGGTAGTCGAACACGCGGCGCGCGATCGGTGCGGCGTGGGCGGCGCCAAAACCTGCGTTTTCCACCACCACCGCGATGGCCACGGTGGGCGCCTCCAGTGGCGCAAAAGCCACGTAGAGCGCGTGATCGCGCTGATGATCTTCGAGCTTGCGCGCGTCGTACCTGTCTTTTTGTCCGATGGTGACCGCCTGGGCCGTGCCGGTCTTGCCGCCGCTCAGGTAGCCCGCACCGGCAAACACGCGCGTTGAGGTGCCTTCAACGGTGACCCCATGCATGGCCCGCAGGATGGTCTGCACATGCGCGGGTTTGTAGCCCAATGACATGGGCGCCTCATCGGCGCTGAGGGTGGTGCGCTCGCCGGTCACCACGCTGCTGGTGGCCAAGGCGAGGTGGGGCGTGTGGCGCGTGCCGCCGTTGGCCAGCGTGGCCATGGCCTGCGCCACTTGCAGCATGGTGAAGCTGTTGTAGCCCTGGCCGATGCCCAGCGAAATGGTTTCGCCGGCATACCAGCGCTGCTGCTCGGGCCGCTTGTAGTTGGCGCGTTTCCAGGCCTGGTTGGGCAGCACGCCCCGCACCTCACCGCGCAGGTCAATGCCGGTGATCTGCCCGAAACCCAGCGGCGCCATGAAATCGTGCATGGCGTCCACACCCATCTCGTTGGCCAGCGAGTAGTAGTAGGTGTTGCTTGATTTGATGATGCTGCGCGCCATATCGACCGCACCCAGCGACTTGTCGCCATGGCTGCGGAAGCGGTGGCTGCCGAACATCCAGAAGCCTGGGTCGTTGACGGTGGTGCTGGCGCTGCGCGTGCCCGTTTCCAGCGCCGCCAGCGCCATGAACGGCTTGTAAGTCGAGCCTGGCGGGTAAGTGCCGCGCAGCGCGCGGTTGAGCAGCGGTTTGTCCAGCGATTCGTTGAGCAGTTTCCAGTTCTCCACGTCGATGCCTTCGACGAACAGGTTGGGATCGAAGGTGGGCTTGCTCACGAAGGCCAGCACCTCGCCATTGCGCGGATCGATCGCCACCAGCGCGCCGCGCCGCTCGCCAAACATGTCTTCCACCAGTTTTTGCAGCTGGACGTCGATCGACAACACCATGGTGTCGCCGGGCGTGGGCGGCGTGTTGGCCAGTGAGCGCACCGCGCGCCCACCCGCAGAGGTTTCTACCTGCTCGAAGCCGGTCACGCCGTGCAGCTCGCGCTCGTAGCGCTGCTCAGCACCGAGTTTGCCAATGTGGTCGGTGCCTCGGTAGTTGGCCTGGTCTTCTTCGGGCCACTCTTCGATGGCTTCCTTCTCGCGCTGGTTGATGCGCCCGATGTAGCCGATCACATGGCTGGCCACCTCGCCGTTGGGGTAGTTGCGGATCAGCCGTGCACGCACCTCAACGCCCGGGAAGCGGTAGCGCTGTACCGCAAAACGCGCCACCTCCTCGTCGCTCAGGCGGATGCGGATGGGCAGCGAGTCGAAGCGGCGCGACTCCTCCATCAGCTTGCGAAAACGGCGTTTGTCGCGCGGCTGGATCTCCACCACCTGGTTGAGCGCATCGATGGTCGCCTCAAGGTCTTCCACCTGCGAAGGGGTGATTTCCAGCGTATAGGCCGAGTAATTCGTGGCCAGCACGCGACCATAGCGGTCCACGATCTGACCGCGGTTGGGCACCACTGGCAGCACCGCCGTTCGGTTGCTCTCGGCCTGCGCCGCCAGGTCGTCGTGGCGCATCACCTGCAGATACACCATGCGAGCGGCCACCAGCCCAAACGCAAACACCACCAGCAAAACGGCCACCACCACGCGGGTGCGAAAACGCGCCAGCTCGACCTCGACGTTGCGGATCTCAGTCAAGAGATGGCCCTCCAGCGGTTTGAGCGGCGCGCCAGCAAGGGGCTTGGAGCGAACCGCAGGCAACTCGATCCCAGGACGCCGTCGGGCCGGCTTTGCCGGACGACCAGCGTTGCCCCTTTGGGGGGTGACGCGAAGCGGCGCGGGGGGATCGTCATATGGGCCGGTTGTCGTCTGGGTTGGGCGCGCGGCGCTGCGGCACCAACAGCAACACGCTGACCACTGGCCACAGCGCGGCGCCAAGCACCGGCGCCAGCAGCACAGGCCAGCCAGGCCAAGTGCCGCCGGCGATCATGCGCACCAAGAGCTCCAGCAACTGCATGGCGACCAACAGCGGCAGCACCTGCACGGCCTGGGTCGGCACCGGAAACCACAGCAAACGCCGCTGTATTGCCACCGCCAGAAAGCCCAGCACGGTGTAGGCCAGCGCGTGCTGTCCCAGCAGCGCGCCCTGGTGAATGTCCATCGCCAGGCCAAAGAAAAAAGCCACGCCCACACCAATGCGCAACGGCTGGTGCACGCTCCAGAACACCAGCACCACCGCCAGCAGGTCGGGCACCCAAGCCGCGCGGCCCCAGAGGCCCATGTTCATCAGCATGTTGAGTGACAGCGCACCCAGCAGGGTGAACCAGATGAACAGTGGGTTGGCGGGCAGCAGCAGCTGCTGGCCGGGGCGCATGATCATGGCGCGTTCCCGGGTCGATCCGCCGGCACGATGCCAGGGCGAGCACCCCGGCCCGGGCCAGCTTCTGGCAGCGGCGAGGGCGGCAGCTGGGCGTCGACCGGTGTCAGCACCATCACATGCAAGGCGCCCGAGACCCGCGCCATCGGCTCGCAGCCGATGCGGGTGAACGACGACTCGGCGCGGCGCTCCACGTCGCGTACCCGCGCCACTGGCAGCCCGGGTGGGTAGACGCCATCGACCCCGCTGGTGGTCAGCAGATCGCCGATCTCGATGTCGGCGTTGGCCAGTGTGTAACGCAGCTCCAGGCCATCGCCACTGGCCGAGGGCTGGCCGTAGGCCACGCCGCGCACGCCGGTGCGCACGTTCAGCACGGGGATCGCCTGGTCGCGGTCGACCAGCAGCGTCACCTCAGACACCAGCGGGTAGACCCGCGTCACCTGACCCAGCACACCGCTGTCATCGATCACTGGCGAGCCGGGCAGGATGCCGTGGGTCTGACCGCGGTCGATCACCACTTTTCGGGTGTAGGGGTCGGCGGTGTCGTAAAGCACCTGAGCGCCAGTGGCGGGCGTGGAGACACGCTCGCGCATCACCAGCAGCTGGCGCAAGCGTTGGTTTTCCAGCGTGAGCTGCTCCACCTGCAGGCTGCGTCCAGCCTGCGCAACAAGCCGCTCAAGCGCCTGGTTTTCGCTGGACCGCGCCTGGTGCAGCGACTGGAAATAATGGCCCGCTTCGCCGATGGCCTTGAGCGGTTGCATCACCAGCCACTGCACCGGATACAGCGCGCTGGCCATGGCTGTCCGCAGCGGCACACCAACCTTAAAGCGCGTGTCGGCCACCATCAGAAACAGCGCCAGCGCGCTGAACAGCACCAGCTTGGACATGGCCGACGGCCCCTGTTTGAAGATGGGGGGCGGCGTCTGGCCCAGGGTGCCCAGTGTCATGGCGAATGGGCGCTCGTGGTGAGGGTGAGGCGAGTCCGGCGGACCCGCACTTATTCGCTGGTGAAGATCGTGCCCAGGCGCTCCATGCGCTCCAGGGCCATGCCGCAACCGCGTACCACGCAGGTCAGCGGCTCCTCGGCCACCAGCACCGGCAGGCCGGTTTCCTCGGCCAGCAAGCGGTCCAGATCGCGCAGCAGGGCGCCGCCGCCGGTCAGCATCATGCCGCGCTCGGCGATGTCGGCGCCAAGTTCGGGTGGTGTGTGCTCCAGCGCTGCCTTGACCGCGGTGACGATGTTGTTCAGCGGGTCAGTCAAAGCTTCTAGAATTTCGTTGCTGGAAATGGTGAAGCTGCGCGGCACGCCCTCGGAGAGGTTGCGGCCCTTGACTTCCATTTCCTTCACCTCGGAGCCGGGAAAGGCCGAGCCGATGTTTTTCTTGATCGCCTCGGCCGTGGGCTCGCCGATCAGCATGCCGTAGTTGCGGCGGATGTAGGCAATGATGGCCTCGTCAAACCGGTCGCCACCCACGCGAACGCTGCCCTTGTAGACCATGCCGCCGAGCGAGATCACGCCCACTTCGGTGGTGCCACCGCCGATGTCGACCACCATGGAGCCCGAAGCGTCGGACACCGGCAGGCCAGCGCCAATGGCTGCGGCCATGGGTTCTTCGATCAGGTAGACCTCGGAGGCGCCAGCGCCCAGCGCCGACTCTCGGATGGCGCGGCGCTCAACCTGGGTCGAGCCGCAGGGCACACAAATGATGATGCGCGGGCTGGGCCGGAACATCGAGCGCGGGTGCACCATCTTGATGAACTGCTTGAGCATCTGCTCGGTGACGGTGAAGTCGGCGATCACGCCGTCTTTCATCGGGCGAATCGCCTCGATGTTGCCGGGCACCTTGCCCAGCATGGCTTTGGCTTCTTTGCCCACCGCCTGAATGGTTTTCTTGCCTTGTGGCCCGCCTTCGTGGCGGATCGACACCACCGAGGGCTCATCGAGCACGATGCCTTTGCCACGGACGTAAATCAGGGTGTTGGCGGTGCCCAGGTCGATGGCAAGGTCGGTCGAAAATTGTCGACGGAACGCTTCAAACATGTAAAAAAATCCTTGGGCGTGTCGCGCAGGCCGCTGCGCTCATCACCGGAATGGGGGGCCCGCAAAGGGGGCAGCTGGGGGTTCTAAGTGTTTGATTTCATGGCGAAAAACGCAAGCGGCCAGCGTCTGCCATCAAACCTTGGATAATAACGTATCCCCTTTGAACGACCAGGCTCTTATTGAAGACAGAGCGGTCTATTTGCAAGCCATTTCAGGCGAATTGGCGCCCATTGCGGCGCATCTTCTACCCCATCTCTTCCCTCATGTCCCTCACCTCCTCCGACATTGGGCGCATTGCCAAGCTGGCGCGCTTGGCGCTCTCCGAGCAGCAGAGCGCCCGCATGCTCGATCAGCTCAACGGTTTTTTTGACATCGTCGAGCAAATGAACGCGGTCGACACCAGCGGCATCGAGCCCCTGGCTCACCCCACCGCCGTGATCGACCATGTGAGCCTGCGCCTGCGCCCCGATCTGGCCAGCGAGCCGAACCAGCGCGAGGCCAATCAGAAGAGCGCACCGGCGGTGGAGCGTGGTCTGTTTCTCGTGCCGAAGGTAATCGAATGAAAGATTTGCATCAACTTGGTGTGGCGGAATTGGCAGCTGCCATTGCCGACAAAAAGACCTCTGCGATCGAAGCGGCGCAACACCTGCTTGCCCGCGCGAAACAACACGAAACCCTCGGCGCCTACCTCGCCCTCAACGAGGAGTCCACGCTGGCACAAGCCCATGCCGCAGACGCCCGCATCGCCGCTGGCGAGCGCGGCCCGCTGTTGGGCGTGCCGCTGGCGCACAAAGACATCTTCGTCACCACCGACTTCCCCACCACCGCGGGCTCCAAGATGCTGCAGGGCTACCAGAGCCCATTCAACGCCACCGTGGTGCAGCGCCTGGCGGATGCGGGCGCGGTGACCCTGGGCAAGCTCAGCTGCGACGAGTTCGCCATGGGCGGCAGCAACGAAAACTCCGCTTTCGGCGCGGTGCGCAACCCCTGGGACATCACCCGCGTACCGGGCGGATCTTCAGGCGGCAGCGCCGCCGCCGTGGCGTCTCGCCTGGTGCCCGCCGCCACCGGCACCGACACCGGCGGCTCGATCCGCCAGCCCGCCAGCTTCACCGGCATCACCGGCATCAAGCCCACCTATGGCCGCTGCTCGCGTTACGGCATGGTGGCGTTTGCCTCCAGCCTCGACCAAGCTGGCCCGATGGCCCGCAGCGCTGCCGACTGCGCCGCGTTGCTCAGCGCCATGGCCGGGCCCGACATCGACCGCGACTCCACCAGCCTGGATCACCCGGCTGAAGACTACAGCGCCGCCCTGCTGAAGCCACGCGAGGGCGCCACCGCTACGCAGCCGCTCAAAGGCCTGCGCATCGGTTTGCCGACCGAGTTCTTCGGCGCCGGTTGTGCGCCCGATGTGCTCGCTGCGGTGCGCGTCGCATTGGCCGAATACGAGAAGCTCGGCGCCACGCTGGTCGATGTTTCCCTCCCCCGCACCGAGCTGTCCATCCCGGTGTATTACGTCATCGCGCCGGCCGAAGCGTCGAGCAACCTCAGCCGCTTTGACGGCGTGAAGTTTGGTCACCGCGCTGCGCAGTACAACGACCTGGCCGACATGTACCAGAAGACGCGCAGCGAAGGCTTCGGCCCCGAGGTGCAGCGCCGCATCATGATCGGCACCTATGTGCTCAGCCATGGTTACTACGACGCCTACTACCTGCAAGCGCAAAAAATCCGCCGCCTGATCGCACAGGATTTCCAGCAAGCCTTCACGCAATGCGATGTGATCGCTGGCCCGGTCGCACCCACGGTGGCCTGGAAGATTGGTGAGAAAAGCGACGATCCACTGGCCAACTACCTGGCCGACATTTACACGCTGTCCACCTCGCTCGCCGGTCTGCCCGGCATGAGCGTGCCGGCCGGCTTCGGCGCGGGCCATATGCCGGTGGGCTTGCAGCTCGTGGGCAACTATTTGAAGGAAGGCGAGCTGCTGCACACCGCACACGCCTTCCAGCAAGCCACCGACTGGCACCTGAAAACGCCTGAAGGCTTCTGATCATGAGCAGCACCCCACCCAAGTCCCTTCTCGTGCAAGGCTACGAGGTCGTGATCGGTTTTGAGACCCACACCCAGCTCGCCACGAAGTCCAAGATCTTCAGCCGCGCGTCCACCGCGTTTGGTGCCGAGCCCAACACCCAAGCTTGCGCGGTCGATCTGGCGCTGCCGGGCACGCTGCCGGTGATGAACCGCGAGGCGGTCGCGCTCGCGATTCGACTCGGTCTGGCGCTGGGCTCGCACATCGCGGAACACAGCGTGTTTGCGCGCAAGAACTACTTCTACCCCGACCTGCCCAAGGGCTACCAGATCAGCCAGTTCGAGATCCCGGTGGTGCAAGGCGGCGAGGTGTCGTTCTTGCTCGGTGAAGAAAAGAAAACCGTGCGCCTGGTGCGCGCGCACCTGGAAGAAGACGCGGGCAAGTCGTTGCACGACGAGTTTCACGGCATGACAGGTATCGACCTCAACCGCGCCGGTACGCCGCTGCTGGAGATCGTGACCGAGCCCGACATGCGCTCCAGCGCAGAGGCAGTGGCCTACGCGAAAGAGCTGCACAAAATCGTGACCTGGATCGGCATCTGCAACGGCAACATGCAAGAGGGCAGCTTTCGCTGCGACGCCAACGTGTCGGTGCGCAAGCCCGGTGCCGAGCTGGGCACGCGGCGCGAGATCAAGAACCTGAACTCGTTCAAGTTCATGCAGCAGGCGATCGATTACGAGATCCGCTGGCAGATCGACCAGATCGAAGACGGCCACGCGATCCAGCAAGCCACCGTGCTGTTCAACCCCGATACCGGCGAGACCCGCGCCATGCGCACCAAGGAAGACGCGGCCGATTACCGCTACTTCCCCGACCCCGATTTGCCTCCGCTGGTGGTGTCACGCGAATGGGTGGAGCAGGTGCGCGCCACCATGCCCGAGTTGCCGCGCCAGATGGCCGAGCGGCTGGTGCGCGACTACGGCTTGTCGGCGTACGACGCTGAGACGCTGACGCAATCACAGTCAATGGCGAACTATTTCGAAGCAGTCGCAAAAATGACCCAGCAGCCCAAACTTGCGTCGAACTGGGTGACGGGTGAGGTTGCAGCTTTGATGAACCGGCAACAGGTGTCGATTGATGACCCTGAAGTCCCTGGGCCAGTGCAGGTGTCTGCGCTGATTCAGCGGATTTCTGACGGAGCAATTTCCCACTCGGGAGCGAAGACAGCTTTTCAAGAGATGGCTATTCGCACGCGAACCTCGTTCGAAGAGCTGGCAGCTTATCTGGTCGAGCTTGACGCGCTCATCGAATCCAGAGGCCTCAAACAGATGAACGACAGCAGCGCCCTGGACACCCTCATCGACGATGTGCTCGCCACCAACGCGCCCATGGTCGAGCAGTTCCGCGCTGGCAAAGACAAGGCATTCAATGCGCTGGTGGGGATGGTGATGAAGGCCAGCAAAGGCAAGGCCAACCCGCAACAGGCGGGCGACCTGCTGCGCCAAAAACTTCAATGAAGAAACGGCAGTAAAGGGCGCCGCGCTCAGCGCACGGTGCTGGCCGTGCCGAGCGTGCGCCAGAGCTGGCGCAGCTTGCCCAGCTCTTCGTCGAAGCGCGCGTTGATGCGCTTTTTTTCCTGCGCTTGAGCGTCCAGAAAACGCTTCTGGATCTGCACCTGGCTCTCGTTGTCTTCCAGCTTGCGTTTGAGCCAGTTCGGCGCCTTGTTCACATCGCCCTGGTAGAACTCCAGTTCGGTGGCAATCTCCTGGCGCTGCTTGGCCAGGGACTCTTCGCGGCGCACCACCGCGGTCACCACCTCATCAATCTGGGCCAGTGCCTCGGCGCGCTCCTTGTCGTGCACCGGCTGGCTGGGGTAGCGGATCAGCAGCGCGCGGTCGCGGCGTTTTTCCTCGGCGATGCGCGCCTGCACTTCCTCCTGCACTTTGCGCTGGGCTTCGAGCTTGGCGCGCTCTTCGGCGGTGTAGCTGGGCGGCACCACGCGTTTGGTCACGCCGGTGTTGCTCAGCTCGCGTTGCTCGCGATCCAAACATTCCATGATCGGGCGGTCCGAGGTGATGTTGCGACCCTTGCTGTCGATACAGGTGTAGATGCCTGGGCCAGAAGGCTGCTGCGCCAAAGCATTGCCGACCAACGCGTAGGCCAGCAGCGCAGTGGACGTGCTGCGCAGGGACAGAAAAAAATGGCGACTCACCACAGGCAGTTCCTCAGTTCACGCCATAGCGCTGGCGGTACGCCAGCACCCGATCACGCTGGGCTTGGAGTTCGCCGCCCGCGTGGTGGTTCAGATACTGGAGCAGATCGTCCAAAGTGGCAATGGCGCAAACCTGCAGGCCCAGTTCGCGCCGCACGTATTGCACCGCGCTGTGGTCCACATCGCGCGTCACGCCATCAGACCCTACCTCGGTGGCTTTTTCCTGGCGGTCCAGCGCGATCGCCACCGCGTGTGGCGTGGCACCCGCGGCTCGGATCAACGCGATCGACTCGCGCACCGCTGTACCGGCCGACATCACATCGTCCACGATCAGCACCCGGCCTTGGAGTGGCGCACCCACCAGCGAGCCGCCCTCGCCGTGGTCTTTCGCTTCCTTGCGGTTGTAGGTGAACGGCACGTTTCGGCCCAGCCGCGCCAGCTCGATCACCACCGCCGCACCCAGCGGAATGCCCTTGTAAGCGGGGCCGAACACCATGTCGAATTCGGCGCCGCTGGCAATCAGGGCCTGTGCATAAAATTGCGCAAGGCGCCCGAGCTTGGCGCCATCATCGAACAAACCGGCGTTGAAAAAGTAGGGCGACAGCCGCCCGGCCTTGGTCTTGAATTCGCCGAAGCGCAAGACGCCAGCGTCGACACAAAACTGCACGAAATCCTGCGCCAGCGCGCCACCCTTGGCGTCTGTCGCGCCCGCATCCAACACCATGGAGACTCCCTTGTTCAAGCTCACCAGCCTCAACCTCAACGGCCTCCGATCCGCGACCAGCAAAGGGCTGGAAGCCTGGCTGGAGAATCACCGGCCCGATTGTATTTGCGTGCAAGAAGTGAAGGCCCAAGCGCCCGACATCAGCGGCCGCTTCGAGGCGCTGGCCGGTTTGCGCGGCCATTTCCACTTTGCCCAGAAGAAAGGCTACTCGGGCGTGGGCGTTTACACCCGCCACGAACCCAGCGAGGTGATCGCGGGATTTGATGGCGGCGAATTCGATGCCGAGGGGCGCTGGGTAGAGTTGCGCTTTGATAAGCCGCAACGAAAGTTCTCCCTCATCAGCGCCTACTTCCCGAGCGGCTCCTCGGGCGAAGAACGCCAGGCGGCCAAGTTTCGCTTTCTGAAATTGGTGTGGCCGCATTTGATGGCGCTGAAAGCACAGCGCGAGTTCATCCTCTGCGGCGACATCAACATCGCCCACCAAAACATCGATCTCAAAAACTGGCGCAGCAACCAGAAAAACAGCGGCTTCACCCCCGAAGAGCGCGCCTGGATGACCCGGCTGCTCACCGAGGCTGGCTTGGCAGACGTTTACCGCCAGTTGCAGCCCGACGCCACCGACGCCGCTTACACCTGGTGGAGCAACCGCGGTCAGGCCTACGCGAACAACGTGGGATGGCGGATTGATTACCACCTGGCGACCCCTGGTGTGGCGGCGACAGCGAAAAGCGAATCCGTGTACAAAGGTGAGAAATTTTCGGACCACGCGCCGCTGACGATTGGATACGAATTCGCACTCTGAACGTGATGCCGACGTGGCAAGAATGCTGGGAGTCACCGGTTCTTGGTACCCCAGGTCAAACGGGCCGCCAGATCCCGCGATTTCTCGCCTGTCTCCTCCCGATCGCAACAGGCGGCCTATTTTGTTACAGGGAAACCGATGGCCAAACGACCCACCAATCCTTTCCTGAGCCGCAGTTTCCAGCGCACGCTCACGGCCATGACCCGCTCTGCCCTGCGTGCCGGCACCAAAGCGGTGACTCAAGCGGCGCGCACCAAGACCACCGCGATCACCAAGGCCGCCAAGACCGCCAAAAAGCGACCAGCTTCTGCTGCCGCGCCCGCAAAAGCACAGCGGGTCAGCGCAGCCGCTGCGCAGGGGCGGGTTGGTGTCGCCATCAGCGCATCTGGCACACGGCGCTACAGGCTGTTCAAGCCGCCGGGCGTTCTTCGCCATGAGCGGCTGCCCCTGCTGGTCATGCTCCACGGGTGCACACAAGACGCTCGCGGGTTGAGCGCCAGCAGCCGGATGAACAGCGTCGCGGTGCGCGAGCGGTTTTTGGTGCTCTATCCAGAACAAGACCGCACCGCCAACGCGCAGGGCTGCTGGAACTGGTACGACACCCGGACCGGCCGGGCAGAACGCGAAGCCGATTCCATCGATGCCGCGATCACGCAGATCTGCCTGACGCAGCCGGTGGATGTGAACCGCATTGCGGTGGCCGGGCTCTCGGCGGGCGCCAGCATGGCGGCGCTGCTGGCCATGCGCCGACCGGAGCGGTTTCGGACGGTCGCGATGCATTCCGGCGTCGCCCCAGGGGTGGCCCATTCCACCGCCACCGCGATCAGCGCGATGCTTGGGCGCCGGGTCAAGGCGGCACGCCCCGCGCCGCTGGCAACCGGCGTGCATTTGCCTGCGCTGCTGGTGATCCATGGCAGTGCCGACCATGTGGTCGCGCCCAGCAACGGCACCGAGGCTGCCCGCTTGTGGGCGGAGGTCGAAGGGGCGAAGCCTGGCACCACGCGAAGCGTACAGCGCGGCGCGCGCCACGCGATGCGGGTGACCGACTACCGAGCCCCGGGCCGGCTGGTGGCAACCCTGTGCGAGGTCACCGGTCTGGGCCATGCGTGGAGCGGCGGTGCCGCCAGCCAGTCTTACAGCGATCCCAAAGGCCCCGACGCCTCACGCATGATCTGGTCTTTCATGGCCAAGCAGTTCGCCACCTTGCGCTGAGCGACACGCGCCGATACAAGCGGAAGTTCTTCCTGCGGTGAGCAGGATCGAATTCAGCCGAACCGCGTTTTCTCAAAGGTCGGCCGTTGCACAGCAGTGGTCCCAGAGGAGCGCCAGCGCCAAATAGAGACCGCTGCGGTCGATTTGCAGCCGACGCTCCCCGAGTTCAAAAGGCACCTACACCGTGATCGCCATACCGCGGTAGATGCGCGAGCGGTAGCGCGAGTCTTCCGCCTGCGGCAGCGGTGCGCCAGCCAGCAGCACGGCCCGGCCGAAGCGCTTGACCTCTTCCAGGTGCTCGGCCTGGTTGCGCGGCTCCTCACTGCGTGCACGCCGGGTCAGGTTGATCTGGTTCACCGGTACATCGTGTACCAGGCGCTCGTTCTCCACCGCCAGCGTGGCGGTGAAAGCGTGCAGCGTGGTCTTGATGAAGTTGGCCAGCGCAAAGCCGCTGCCGCTGGGGTCGGTGCTGGCGGGCACGTCGGGCGTCACCAGCACCAGCTGGGCGCGGTCGATCAGGCTGGCCTTGCGGGCGACGCGGAAATGGTGCGTCAGCTGCTCGTTAATCATTTGCCGGAAACCCTCGGCGTCCAGCAATTCGGCCGCATCGCCAGTGAGCAGGCGGTTGGGCAGCGGCGCGAACGGTGTGTTAACAATGGTGATCGGGGCGCCGTGGTGGCGCAGCGCCGAGTCGATGCCGCCTTCCAGGTCGTCGCCAATGACCTCCAGGTGCAACAGGTCGGATGGGATGTCTCGCAACGCTGTGCGCAGGCTGGCGGCGCCAGCGCTGGTCTTCACCAGCATCACGATGCGGCCGACGCCACAGGCGGTGACAAGCTGGCGCGCGGCCTCGGCCATGAATTCCACCAGGTTCTCGCCGATCAGCCACACGGTGCGCCCGCGCATCGCGTCCAGCCGCTCGCGGCGTGGGCTGCCGAACAGCTCGCGCTCGGTGATCGAGCGCTCCAGCGTCAGGCCACCCGAGGGCATGAAGGTCTCCCCGCTGACGGCCCGGTCGGCCAGGTAATACACCGTGGCCAACGCGACCTCGGTCTCGGTGGGCATCTTGCCCAGGTGCAGCAGCGACAGCACGCCGCTTTTGACCTTCACCGCCTCGGCCTGAATGACGCTGCGCGGCAAATAAGGCTGGTCATCGGGCGGCGTGCGCTGCAGCCAGGTCTCGTCGTCCTGCGCCTGCCATTGGGTGGCGTTCAGCAGCACGCCGCCCCGGCGCAGCCGCGCCAGCAGGCGCGCGCCGATGCCCTGGCTGAGCAGGTATTTGCCCCAGGTGCAGTCGTCGCTGCGGTCCTTGTGGCAGGCCAGCGCCAGTTCGCGCAGCTCGGTTGGTGCGTCGCCGTCCATCGCGATCGCACCCACATCGTTGGCCGCCAGGCGCTCCAGCAGGGCCTCGATCGTCATGCCGCGCCGCAGCCCCTTGATGAGTGCCGCGTGCACGGCATTCAGCCGCTTGTTCTCCAAAATGAGGCGCCCGCGCCGCTCGTACAGGCCAGGCCGGTCGCCAGTGCCCTTCAACCGCTCGCCTTCCACCGGTCCGGGTGCGATGGCGTTGAGCTGGATCTCGGGTCCCACGAAGCGCGCCATGCTCTCGACCAGCGCGCGCTGGCCCGCTTTGCTCACCGCGTAATCGGCGCGGTTGGGATACGCCACAGCGAGGTACTTTTCACCGCCGAAAAAGCTCGACACATTCAGCACATAGCCGCTGCCCTGGGCCTTCATAAACGGCTGCACCGCCTGCATCAGCACGTAGTTGGACACGAGGTTGGCGTCCAGCGTGCGGTTCCAGGCGTCCAGGCCCATGTCGACCACCATCTCTTCGGCACCAGACACCCCGGCGTTGTTGATCAGGTAGTCGATGCGACCATAGGCTTTGATCGTGGCCTGCACCGCTGGCACCAGGCTGTCGAGTCGGCTGACATCGACGTCGGGCAGGATCTGCACGCGACGCGACGCGCCCGAGTAGCCGATGTCTTCAAGCTCGCCGACGATGCGCTCGCGGGCGGCTTCGAGTTCGCTCTGCCGACGCGCGGCCAGCATCACCTTGGCGCCACCGAGCGCCAGCAAGCGGCCCACGGCGCCGCCGATACCAGCCGAGCCGCCGGTGATCAGCGCCACCTTGCCGATGTGCAGGCCGGCCAGGTTTTCGGTGAAGCCCACTGTGGCGCGCCGCGCGCCGCTGGCCTCGGCGATGCTGGTAGGCAAATAGAGGTTGATCTGGTGGATGCGCTGCTCTTTGAACAGCAGGCGCGCTGTGTGACCGGCGGTGAACGGCAGGTTTTCGGCCTCGGTGTTTTCAAAGCGGACGATCTGGTTGCCCCACTCCGGGAAGCGGCGCCGGCCCAGCTTGACGTCGACCTCGCTCTCGTCGCGCCAAACCCGGATCAGCTCTTCCATCGCCGCGCGCAGCAGGTTGCCCCAGGCGTTGTCCGCGCCGTCGCTGGTGTTGCTGATGAAGACAAAACGCGGCTCGCGGATCAGGTCGTTGCGGTCCTTCCAGTAACGGCTGAGCTTGCGCGCGACCGCGATCGCGCCGCCGAGTTCGTCGTCGACAAAGCCGTCCATGTCGTCGTCGGCTGCCAACGCCAGCGGGCCGGTGAAGCGAGCCGGGCCGTAGGCGGGCAGCACGATGGCGCCGGTGATCGGGCCGCCGTGGTCCTCGGCCAGTGCGCTGTCCATCGTCTGCGGGTCGATGCGGTCGAACAGGCGCACAGCGATGCGGCGCTCGGCTGGTTCGTCGGCCAGCAGTTCGCGGGCGCTTTCGCAGGCGGTCTCGCTCGACAAACCAAGGATCACATGCGCGCCAGCACCCGCTTGCAAGCGGGCGATGCCCACCGCGTCTTCGATCTGCTCACCCGCGGCCACCAGCACGGTGTGGCCATGGGCGTCCACCGTGCGCATGGTGGGCCGGTTGACCCAGGTGCTGCGGCTCTCTTGGCGCACCCGCATGCCGTGCGTGACCTCGAAGTCGGCACCGTTGAAGGCGGCCGACTCGTCGCTGCCGAGGAACACGATGGTGTTGGCGACATCCTTGGGCACCGGGAAGTCCTTGCGCGGCGCTTCACCGTCCAGCGGGCGCTGCAGCGTCATCAGGTTGAAGAATTCACCTGCCGTGCTGCCCGCCTCAGCGCCTTTGAGCTGGTCCATCGTGGCGAACACGCTGCGGATGCGCTCGCTGCGGATCGGGCCTGGGAACACGGTGTTGACCCGAATGCCGCGCGCACCGAGTTCTTCGGACAGTGCGCGCGACAGCGCATTCAGCGCCGCCTTCGGCACCACATACGCGGTGCGGCCGTAGTACTGCGTGCGCGAGAAGATGGTGGACACGTTGATCACCGAGGCGCCCGCCTGCAACATCGGGGCTGCTGCGCGCAGCATGTTCCAGGCGACGCCGAGGATGTTGCGCATCGCATCGGCCAGGGTCTCGGTATCGGCCGATCCATCGGCGCGCAGCGCATCCAGTTCCTCTCGCGTCAGCGGCACCTTTTCCAGTGGCTGGCGCGGGCCAGCAGAGCCGGCGTTGTTGACCAAGATGTCCAACCGACCATGGCGCGCCTGGAGTTCAGCAATGCCAGCGCGCACGCTCTCGGCGTCTGCGCCGTCCATCACGATGGCATCGGCGCAATCCGGGCTGGCACCGGTGTCTTTGAGCGCGGCTTCCATGGCGGCGTTCAGACGCTCGCGTGTGCGGCCAGACAGCACCACGGTGGCGCCTTCGCGCAGGTAGTGGCGCACGATCTCGCTGCCCAGGTTGCCAGCGGCGCCGGTGATCAGAGCGACCTTCCCGGCCAGCCGTCCGGTTCTCGCGCCAGCGTCTTTGCCTGACGGAACTGCCTGCGCTGCGGGGCTGGTTTTGGTTTCTTTTTTGGTGGCCATGGTGGTGCTCCTCAGGTGTTGTGGGATGTCGGGCTGGGTTCGGCCCGGGCGCCTGCCGCCCAGGCTTCGAAGAGGGCGTCGCGGCTGCGCAGGCCGGTGACAGGCAGCGCGTGGTTGACGAGGTAGGTGGCGCCTTGGTGGCGGTTGTCCCACATGGCTTGGTGGGCGGCGGGCAGGCTGTGCCAAGGCACCAGGGTGGGCTCGGTCACTTCCAGCAGGCCGGCGGCCACCATGTCGTTCATGCGCGTCACCTCGTAGGCGTTGCACAGGTGGGTGCCCAAGATGCTGGCGGTCGGCATCAGGATGCGGCGCTGGCGCGTCCAAACCTGCGGCGCGTAGAAGGCGTAACGCCGCCCGGCCATTTCCTCGCAGTACACAACGCGACCCGTGAACGGTTTGACCAGCGAGGTGCTCACCCCCAGCGCGTCGTGCCCGGCGCGCTCCAAGATCAGATCCGGCGCGCCGCGCGGGTTGTCCGGGCTGCGCAGCAGCGCACCCACCGCCGCGCCAAAGGGCTTGAGCGTGCGGTCCTGGAAGTCGCGCACACCGGCGCGGAAGGTTTCGGTGTCCTTCTTCGCATCGGCCAGGCGTGGCATGGTGGTCGGCCAGTCGAAGTTGTCGCCTTGGCGGCGCCTAATATCCTCCAGCGACACCACCCCGGCCACCGCGTCCTCGAAGCCCAGCGACTGCACGAACTCGCGCTGAGCGTCGGTGCAGGTCGCCACCACCGTGCGCGCGCCCACTGCGCGCACGGCCTCGACCATCTCCAGGCCCGTGGCGTCCAGCAGGTCGGTGCTGTCGACCCCGTAGTACAGCAGCACCGCCTCGCCAGCGCGGGCACCGGCGCGTCGCAGCATCTGTTCAGGGGCAACTTTGCCGGGCTTGCCAACAAAGGTCAGGTGGTAGCCCGACGACGCGCCGTAGAAGGCGATCGCCCCGCCCTCGGCCAGCAACTGAAACGAACGCGGAAACGCCGTCTCGCCAGCGTGCGACACCGCGTAGTCAGCCAGCCGCCCGTTGTTGCTCGCGCGGTAGGCATCGAGCAGCGGTTCGCCTGCGGCCGCCCAGCCCGCTGGGTCATCTTCGGGCACCGGGGTGTACAGGCCTTTGAAGCGCACGTCGATACGGTCGAGTGCGCCCACCGCGCCCTGGGTGGCAATGAAGTCGGCGCGGGCCGGGCTGGACACGCCGCCAGTCACCGCCAAACCGGCCCGGGTGGCGCTTTTGAGTGCCTCCAGCCCGGTGCCGGTGGCTGAGCCCTCAACAAACATCGACCGGCCGGGTGCGATCTTCAGGGTCGTGAACAGCGCGCGCACCACCGTGCCCAGGTTCAGGATGTAAGAGCCCGCCTGCTCCAGCGTCAGGTCGCCCGGCAACAGGTGCAGCTGCGGGCTCTGCGTGAGCAGGAACTGAGCGTGGCTGCCGGTGCGGGTTTCGTAGCCTTGAATCGAGAAGCCCACGTACATCGGGTCGCGCCCGGCGAGTGGGCTCAGCAGGTCGGTCTGGCCCGAGTACACCGCCACCAGATCACCCACCTTGAGTCGGCCCTCGCGCTTGGCCTCGCTGCCCAGCGCCGCCACCAGCGCGACACCGCCGGAGCCGGTGACCTGCACGTCTTCCTCGTGGTTGTCGAACGGCGACACCGGGATGCCGGTCAAGGCCCAGATGTCGTTGAAGTTGACCTCGGAGGCCAGCATGTAAACCAGCGCCTCGTTCGGCGCCGGTTCGTCCACCGGCACCACGAGTTCCACCTCAGATTTCAGCGGCTCGCCGAAGCGCGGCTCGCCGGTGGCTGGATCGCGTGGCACACCGTAGCCGAACTGCCAGGCCGGCAGCGGCGTGATGCCCGGATAGAACGGCGCACCCAGCGGCAGCAGCTCGCCCGCCGCCTGCTGCTCGGCGATCCAGCCCGCCCGCTCGGCCGCGATGTTGACCGTGCCCCGGCGCACCGGCAGCGCCGGGCTTTTCTTGTCCATGAACTGGCGGATGCCGGTCTTGCCGCCCTCGGGGTCCACCACCGCCTGCGCGAACAACTCGGCCTCGACCTTGAGGCCAGCGTCGATGCCCTGCTCCCAACCGGTGCGAATGGCTTCCAGCGCGCGGTCGCGCGCGCCAGCACGGCCGGCCCAGTGGAGCTGGGCGACGATCTGCTGCAGGTGCTCGTCCTGCATCGCAGCGTCCAGCGACAGCTTCGACGGCTGGTTCCAGACCGCCAGACTGTCGTGGCGGTCCTTCATGGCGCGGCCGAGCACGCTGTTGTCGCGGTCCATCAGGAACTCACGGATGCGGGCGTGGGCGGCCGACAGCACGTCGGACGACGCACCCGCCAGCTCATCGACGACACCCATCGCCAGCGCGTCGTCACCGCTGATGTTGCGTCCGCCCAGGATCATGTCGAGCGCGTCGCGCAGACCGTCCTCGCCGCGGCGCGTGGCCAAGAGGCGCGGCAGGCGCTGCGTGCCGCCGTAGCCCGGGAGCAGACGGAGACGGATTTCGGGCTGGCCGAAGCGCGCCGACGGCTCGGCGATGCGGTAGTGGCAAGCCAGCGCGAACTCCATGCCGCCGCCCAGCGCCACGCCCTGGATGGCGGCGATGCAGGGCTTGCCCATGCGCTCGATCTTGCGGAAGGCGAGGTGCGCGTTGTTGGGCAGCGCGCGCGCTTCTTCCAGGCTGCGGATGTCTTCCAGCAGCTGGCGGATGTCGGCCCCGGCGACAAAGCTGGCGGTGCCCTGGCCGGTGAAGACCACGGCGGCCACGTCCTCGCGCCGAGACAGGTGCTCGACCACCACCGTCAGCTCGTCGAGCGCGCGCTCGTTCAGCGCGTTCACCGGCGGATTGGTGACGGTGACCGTGGCCACGCGCCAGCTTTGCTTGGCGTTGCCCACCTCGTTGGTCTGTACCGTGAAATAGCGGTAGCGCTCGAACATGCGCTGCTCGTCGGACAGCTTCTGCTTGCGCTGCCAGTCGCCGATGACGCGGCGAAATTCGGCCAAGCATTCGGGATTCTTCAGCGTGGATTCGTCGCCCAAGTCGGCGTTCTCGCCGTCCTCGACCAACGCGCGCACCATGCGCCGCACGTACTTGCCGCTGCGGGTTTCGGGGAACTGGCTGACCTCGATGAAATCGCTGGGCACAGCCACCGCGCCTTTTTCGGTGCGCACCAGATCGGTCAGGCGGCGGCGGTCGTCCTGCGTCAGCTTGCGGCCGGCGGTTGGCTTCACGAAGGCCAGCGGCGTCAAGCCTTTTTCGCGGTGGGGCGCGCCCACCACGATGACGTTGCCCACCGGGCTGTCCGGGTCCAGCGACTTGTGGCGCAGGATGGCGCCCTCGATCTCCTCGGTGCCCATGCGGTGACCGCTGACGTTGATCACATCGTCGCTGCGGCCGTGCAGGCTGAAGCTGCCGTCGCCGTAGCGCACCGCGAAGTCGCCCTGGGTATAAGCCCAACTGCCACGCCAGCGCCGCCAGTAGTTGGCGGCCCAGCGCTCGCCGTCGCCCCGCCAGCCGGGCACGACAGCGCTGTCCTTGACATCGAAGTTGGCGGCGTCACCCCACACGGTACGGGCCAGGTAGGGATACGGCGCGGCGATCACGATCTCGCCCTTTTCTTCGTCGGCGGCATGGCGCCAGGTCACGCCACCCGCGTCGCTGGCGCGCGGGAAAGGCGTCACGCTGCCTTCCGGGTTGTTCGCGTCTTCCAGCCAAACGTCGCCATGGATCCAGGGCAAGGGCCAGGTATGCGCATCGGCGCGCAGCGGGAAGTCGGCGTTGCCGTAGAAGTGGGTCCAGACCATGCCACCGTGTTCGGTGGCCCAGTAGCTGTTGATGTACTGAGGCGTCATCAGGTCCATGCCGAACTGCTGCACGGCAGGGCTGGTGGGCTCAGCGCAGAAGGTGGCAACGCGCAGCGAGCGCATGTCGTACTGCTGCACATCGCGCCGGTTCTCCGACTCCGACATGATGGTCTTCAGGAAGGTCACACCGGCCTTGAAGATGCGCACGCCGTAGCGCTCGATCATGGAGGCGTAGCGCCCCGCATGCGGGAAGGTCGGCGCGCCTTCGCCAAGGATGCCGGTGCAGCGCGACGTCATGGTGGCACTCAGCATGTAGCTCTGGCCGGTGATCCAGCCCGGGTCGGCGACCACGTAGACCACGTCGCCCGGCTGCGCGTCAAACGCGATCTTCATCGTGTGCGCAATGCCGGCCACAAAGCCGCCGTGCACATGCACCACACCCTTGGGCTTGCCGGTGGAGCCAGACGTGTAAATGAAGAACAGCGGGAACTCGGCGTCCACCGGCATCGGCTTGCTGCTGGCCCAGACGGCGCGCACGAACTCGGCGTCGGGCAGCGCCATCAGCGCCTTCTCGTCGTCGACGGCTATACCGGCGTTGCGGGCGTTCTTCAGCATTGTGGCCAGCGCGCTGTCGGTCAGCTCGTGGCTCCAGCGGTCGCGGTCTTTGCGCCAAACCAGATCGGCCTGCGCGGTGTGGCGCACGACAACCACCGCATCGACTCTCGGCGGTGTGGCCACCAGCGCCTCGGCAATCGCTGTGCGCACGCGCGAGGCGCCGGCCACGTCGAGCTGCCCTTGGCGGCCCAGCTCGGCCAGCGCACGGCCGACGCCGCGCATCGCGTCGCTGCGTTGCACCGTCACTTCGCCCGCCAGCACTTCGGCCACGGTATCGAGCACCAGCTTTGAGCCGGCGTCGTCCAGCGCCAGCGTTTCGAGCCGCTGCGCCACCGCCTCCAGCACGGTGGCCACCGGCACGTAGTCGTCCAGCGCTGGGTCGGTGTAGGCGGTCTTGAACGGCACGATCTGCGCGTTGCGGTAGCCGCCGTCGGCGGTGATGACCACGCGCGCACCAGCGTCGTGGATGCGGTCCGACAGGGTTTTGTCGGAGAAGCCGCCGAACACCGGCGTGTAGACGATGCCCAGCCGCTTGGCGGCCTCGGTCCAGTACACCTGCGCCGGGATGTTGGGCAGGTTGAGCGCGATCCGGTCGCCCATGCGCAGCCCGAGTGCCTGCAGCGCCAGCGCGCACTTGGCGGTTTCCAGCAGCAGGCGCTTGCGCGAGATCGGGTAGGCATCGACCGGTGCGCCACGTCCTTCGCCCTGCGACATGTCCCAGCGGTCGCCCTCGTAAAAGTAGGCGGTCTCATCCCCGAAACCGGCCAGCACATGGCGGTCCACTTCGTTGAAGCAGGCGTTGGTGCGGCCGCCAGAGAACCACTTCCAGTGCGGCGGGTCGCTGGCGTCGAAGGCGGTGGTCCAGGGCTCGAACGCATCGCCCAGATCGGCGCTGACAGCAGCGCCCGTGGCAGCGTCCCAGCCGGTCCATTGCCCGCTGGCGTTGTCGAAGCTCAACCAAGCGCCCGCCGAGCCGACCTCGGGCACGCCGCTCACCCACCAGTGGATCTCGCGCTTGGCGATGCCGCCGTGGAACGCGCCGGGGTTGGCCAGGGAGGCCGCGCGCTGGCGCTCCCAGTCGGCGCGGCTGCGCAAGGGGTTGGCGCGGGCTTGTGGCATGGGGGCGGTTTTGGGGGCGAAGGTTGTGTCGGACATCGGAGGGATCTTTCAGCGGCGCCGGGGCATCAGCACGGTGTAGTCGAGGTCGAGCAGCACCGCCGGGTCTGCGGCGCCGTCGTGGCCGGGGAAGTCATGGCAAGAGCGGTCTTTGGTCGCCACCGTGCGAAGACGCAGCGCGCCCAGGTCGTCGCGGCCGGGCAGTGGGTCGCGCGAGAGCACCTTCGACCACGCGTAGACCGTGTCGCCAGCGAAGCACGGCGCGCTGTGGCGACCGCCGTGCAGCGCGACGACACACAGCGCATTCGCCAGGCCGTTGAAAGACAGCGCGCGCGCCAAGCTGATCACATGCCCGCCGTAGACGATGCGTTTGCCAAACCGGCCTTCGCGCTCGACATGTTGGTTGAAGTGCACCTTGGCGGTGTTTTGGTACAGCCGTGTGGCCAGCATGTGCTCGGCTTCTTCCACCGTCATGCCGTCGACATGGTCGATGCGCTCGCCAACCTCGTAGTCGTCCCAGAGGAACTCGCTACCCGCGCGAACCGCGTCATAGTCGGTTGGCACCGGGCCGAAGGGCACCTGCAGGTCGGCCACCGGCACGGACGATGGCAGCTCGGGCACCACCGTCTCGGGCGGTGGCGAGTTCGGGTCAAACTTCCTCACCATCACCCAGCGCCAGTAGTCCAGCACCATCTCGCCGTGCTGGTTGGTGCCGGTGGAGCGCACGTAGACGACGCCGGTTGTGCCATCCTTGTTGGCCTTCAGGCCCACCACCTCAGAATCGCTGGTGATCGTGTCGCCGGGGTACAGCGGTACGCCGAAGCGGCCACCGGCATAGCCCAGGTTGGCGATCGCGTTGAGCGAGATGTCGGCCACGGTTCGTCCGAACACGAGATGGAACGCGAGTATCGAATCGAGCGGTGCACGCGGCAGGCCCAGCGCCTGCGCGAACGGGTCGCTGGAGGCGAGCGCGAAGCGGTTGCCGAACAGCGCCGTGTAGAGCGCCACATCGCCGGTAGTCACCGTGCGCGGCACCGCATGCACCAGGCGCTGGCCGATGCCGAAGTCTTCGAAGAAGTTGCCCGGGCGGGTCTTGCTGGACATCGGTGTCTGCCCTCAGAACCCGTAGGCCTCGGCCAGCGCCGGGTCCTTCTGCGCCACCAGCCGCGCCAGGTCGACCATCACCTTGGCCTGCTTCCAGGTGGCGTCGTCCTGCATCTTGCCGTCGAGCGTGGCGACACCGGTGCCGTCGGGCATGGCTTCCAGAATGCGCTTGGCGAAAAGCACCTCTTTCACGTCGGGGCTGAATACGCGCTTGGCGATCGCGATCTGGTTCGGCGCCAGCGACCAGGCTCCGGCGCAGCCCATGATGAAGGCGTTGCGAAACTGGGCCTCGCAGCCGGCCTCGTCTTTCAGATCGCCGAACGGGCCGTAAAAGCTGCGCAGGCCACTCGCGGCACAGGCATCGACCATCTTGGCCAGCGTGTAGTGCCAGAGATCCTGCTGCGCATAGCTGCGTGTTGTCTGACCTTCCACCGGATCGGCCAGCACACCGTAGCCCGGGTGACCGCCGCCGACCCGGGTGGTTTTCATGCCGCGCGATGCCGCCAGATCGGCCGGGCCCAGGCTCATGCCGTGCATGCGCGGGCTGGCGGTGGCGATCTGCTCGACGTTTTTCACGCCCTCGGCGGTTTCCAGCAGCGCGTGAATCAGGATCGGCTTTTTGATGCCGTTGCGCGCTTCGAGCTGCGCCAGGTACTGGTCGACGAAGTGGATGTCCCACGGGCCTTCAACCTTCGGGATCATCACCGCGTCGAGCCGGTTGCCCACGCCGGCCACGATCTCTGAGAGGTCGTCCAAGATCCACGGGCTGTTGAGGCAGTTCACGCGCACCCACAGGCCGGTGTCGCCCAGCTCAGCCTGCTGCACACCCTCGATGAAGCCGCGTCGCGCGTTGTCTTTCTGGTCGAGCGGGATCGCGTCTTCCAGGTTGCCGCACAACACGTCGACCTGGGCCGCGGTCTCGCTCATGCGAGCGCGGATCTTCTCGATGTGGGGCGGGAAAAAGTGCACCACGCGCTCCGGGCGCACCGGTAGTTCGCGAAACGGCGCTGGTGCGCCGATGGCCAGTGGCTTGTAGAAATGGTTGGGCAGTTTCATGCGGGCCTCGTTGTTGTTGATCTGTTCAGGCGACCACGCCAGCGTCGTGCAGCGCGCCCACCTCTGCGGACGACAGGCCCAGCACGCCGAGCAGAATCTCGTCGGTGTGCTGACCCAGACGCGGCGCGGGCATCGCTGGCAAGCGCGGCACGCGGCTGAAGTCCAGCGGCGTGGCGGGGGCCAGCAGGCGGCCGATACCGGGCTGGTCGATCTCGTTGAACATCGGATTGGCGGGGGACAGGTCGGCGTCTTCGGCCAGCGCTTCGCGCACCGTGCGGTACGGGCCCCAGGTGACGCGGTGGGTCTCGAACGCTTCGCGTACCTGGTCCAGCGTGCGCGCGGCGAACCAGGGCGACAGCAGTGCGGCGATGGCCTCGCGCGCCTCAAAGCGTTGGCCCTCGTCGTTCAGGTCGCGTTGCGATTGCTGCGCCAGCGCGGCCACCGTCTCGGTGATACCGGTGGCCTTAACGAGGCAGCGCCACTGCAAGTCGGTCAAACCCACAACCATCACACGCCGACCATCGGCGGTGCCAAAGTCGCGGCCGAAAGCGCCGTACAGGTCGTTGCCGTAGCGCGGCCTGTCCATTCCATTGACCTGCACCTCGGCCAGCATGCCCATGTGGCCCAGCATCGCCAGGCCCACGTCTTTCAACGCCAGCGTCACCAGCTGGCCTTCGCTGTGACGATCGCGGTGGCGCAGCGCGGCGAGCATCGCGGTTGCGATCAGGTTGCCGGTGATGGCGTCCCAGGCCGGCATCACATGGTTGCTGGGGCCTGGCCCATCGGCGGGGCCGGTCAGGGCCGGGAAGCCGATCTGCGGGTTAACGGTGTAGTCCACCTCGGAGCCGCCATCGCGCCGACCGATCAGGTTGATCATGATCAGGTCGGCCCGGTGCTTCGCGAGTTGCTCGTAGGCGAGCCAGCCACGGGCGGGGAAGTTGGTGCTGAACAGGCCGGCATCGGCCCCGGGCGCGGCGATCAGCGCGGTCAGCAGCTCTTGCCCACGCGGCGAGCGCAGATCGACCGCGATCGAGCGCTTGCCCTTGTTCATCCCCGCCCAGAACAGCGAGTCGCCTTGCGCGGTGAGCGGCCACCGGCCATGGTCCAGCCCGCCGCCAATGGGGTCGAAGCGGATCACGTCGGCACCCAGCTGGGCCAGCGTCATACCGCCGAGCGGGGTGGCGATGAAGGCCGAGCCTTCGACGACGCGAAGGCCTTGCAGGATGCCAAGCGTGCTCATGCAGCCACCGCCGGACCGATCCCGTGGAAGAAAGCAAACGGAGTAAGCATGGGGGTCGACATCAGATGGCTTTCCTCGTGCGCAGCGTGGCGATTTGCACGTCGGTCAGGCCCAGCAGCTCACGCAGCACCTCGTCGGTGTGCTCGCCCAGCTTGGGCCCGAGTCCGCGGATGCTGGCCTGCGTCTCGGACAGCCGAGGCACCGGTGCGGGCACGACGATCTGCTCGCCGGTGTCGGGCGCATCCATCGCGACCAGGTTGCGCCGAGCGTGGAACTGGCGGTCGCCGAAGATGTCGGCGATGTTGTTGAGCGGGCCGGCCGGCGTGTCGGTGGCGTAACAACGCTCAAGCACCTCTTCGCGGGTCAGCGCGCCGCACCAGTCGCGCACGATCTCGTTCACATCGTGGCGGTGGGCAAGCCGGGTTTTTTGATCGCCGTAGGTGTCTTCGGTGGCCAGCTCGGGCCGGCCCATCGCTTTGGCCAGCCGCTCGAACAGCATGTCGGTGGCGCAGGTGATCGCGACCCACTTGCCGTCCTTGGTCGAGAAATGCCCATGCGGCACAGCGAAGTCGTTGTGCGACGAACCAGCGCGTTCGCGCACAACACCGTACATGGCATAGGCTGGCGCGAGTTCCTCGGTGCAGCGAAAGACCGATTCGTACAGCGCCGCATCGACGTATTGCCCCTCGCCCGTCAGGTCGCGGTAACGCAGCGCCATCAAGACGCCCAGGCAGCCGAACAGCCCGGTCATGTAGTCGCCCAGGGTGGTGGAGCCCGGCGTCACCGGTGTGCCCTTGGGCATACCGGCCAGGTAAGCGATGCCGCCGACAGCGTGCGCGACACGGGCGAAACCCGGGCGGTCTTTGTAAGGCCCGGTTTGGCCGTAGCCGGTCACGCGCAGCATCACCAGGCGCGGGTTGATTGCTTTCAGTACGTCCCAGCCCAGGCCCCACTTCTCCAGCGTACCGGTGCGGAAGTTCTCGCACAGCACGTCTGCCTGAGCGATGAGCTGACGAAACACATCGGCGCCCTCGGGCGTGCGCAGGTCGATCGTCATCGAGCGCTTGTTGCGCGACTCGCTGAGCCAGGTCAGCGTGTCGCCACGCATCGAAGGCGTGCCGAACTTGCGCAGGCCGTCACCGCCTTCGGGGTGCTCCAGCTTGATCACATCGGCACCAAACTCGCCCAGCACCGTGGCGCAGAACGGGGCCGCGATGATGGTGGCGATGTCGAGCACGCGAATGCCTTTAAGCGGCAGCGCGTCGGTGGTCAGGAGGCTCGGTGTGGGGTTCATCTTGGGCCCTTCAGATGACGCGCTGCTGGCGAAGTCGCTGGATCTCGCCGGCCTCGATCCCGAGCAGGCTGCCCAGCACCGCCTCGGTGGCGTCGCCCAGGCTCGGGCCGAGGTGGGTGATGCGCCCCGGCGTGACCGAGAGCCGGGGGATCACGCCTGGCACCACCACCTCGCCCAGCCCCTCGACGGGGACGCTGGCCAAGTTGCCTCGGGCCTGGAAGTGCTCGTCGGCAAAGATGTCGGCGATTGAATTCACCTTGCCCACTGGCACCTCTTCCCGCAAGCAAATGGCGAGCACCTCGTTGCGACCGTGCGACCCGACCCACTCGGTGACGATGCGGTTGACCTCGTCGCGTGCGGCGAGCCGCTTGCGCTGGTCGCCGTACATCGCGGCCGAGGCGAGTTCGGGGCGCCCCATCGCGACCGCGAGGCGCTCGAACATCTTGTCGGTGGTGCAGGCGATCGCGATCCATTTGTCGTTCTTGGTGCGGAAGTGGCCGTGCGGGCAGGCGACGAAGCTGCCCGAGCCTTCGCGCTCGCGCACCTTGCCGTGCAGCCCGTAGGCGGCGGCGATTTCCTCCAGCACGCGGAAAACCGCCTCATAAATACCGACATCGACGATCTGCCCGTAGCCGGTTTTCTCGGCCTGGCGCAGCGCGATCAGCACGCCGATGGCGCCGAACAGGCTGGCGATGTAATCGCCCAGCGGCACGGTGCCAGGCAGCACCGGGGTCTCGCCGGGAAAGCCTGCCAGGTAGTTCAAGCCGCCAAAGGCCTGCGCGATGTGGGCAAAGCCGTGGCGTCGGCGGTAAGGCCCGGTCTGGCCGTAGCCGGTCACGCGAAGCATCACCAGTTTGGGGTTGGCCGCGTGAATGGCTTCCCAGGTGAGGCCCCAGCTCTCCATCGTGCCGGGGCGAAAGTTCTCGATCAGCACATCGCTCTTGGCGAGCAGCTTGAGGAACAGCTGCACCCCGTCGGGTTGCAGCAGATCGATCGTGACCGAGCGCTTGTTGCGGCTTTCGCTGAGCCACTTCAGCGTCGCGTCGGGGCGCTCGGTGGCGGTGCCGAAGCGGCGCATCGGGTCGCCACCAATCGGGTGCTCGACCTTGATGACATCGGCACCGAATTCGCCCAGCACGGAAGCGGCGAATGGCCCGGCGAGGAAGTTGCCGACATCGACCACGCGCACGCCGTCCAGCGCTTGTGGCGCGGGCGCAGCGTTGGCGGATGTTGTCTCGGGCATGTTGTCCGTACCAAGCGGTTCTGTTGCCGCGTGGCCTGTTATTTGTAGGAGACTCAGGTTAGATTCGTGCAACGCAAAGAAGGCTGGGTAATTTCCCGCGCCTTCATTCAGACTTTCTGAAGCAGGTATAGGAATCCCTGATGGAATCGCTGATGGATGACAACTTCCAGGCCTGGATTGGCCGCACCGAGACAACCACCGACCCGATGTCCTGCGTGCAAGCGCAGTCGGCCCAAGCCATGCTCGACGACCCTGGCACGGCGCTGGTGGATGGCGACGCACTCCCCCCGCTGTGGCATTGGTTTTACTTTCTGCCTCGCGCGCCCCAGGCCGGGCTCGATGCCGACGGTCACCCGCAGCGCGGCGGTTTCCTGCCACCCATTCCCTACCCGCGCCGCATGTTTGCCGGGGCTCGCGTGCAGTGGCATCGTCCGCTGGTCGTGGGTGTGCCAGCGCGGCGCGAAGCGAGCATCAGCAATGTGCTGATGAAGTCAGGCAAGAGCGGTCGGCTGGCGTTTGTCACGGTGACGCACCGCTTCTTGCAAGACGGCGAGCTGTGCATCGAGGAAGCGCAGGACATCGTTTACCGCGAGCCAGGTGGCCGCGTTAGCGCGCCGGTGGCGACCGACTGGCCCCCGCTGCCCGAGGGCAGCTGGACGCGTGTGCTCCAGCCCGACACCCGGTTGCTGTTTCGCTTCTCAGCCCTCACCTTCAACGCGCACCGCATCCACTACGACCGGGCTTACGCGTCGGAGGTCGAAGGCTACCCGGGCCTGGTGGTGCATGGCCCGCTGACCGCGATCCTGCTCTCGGAATTGGTGCGCCATTCAACCGCTCGGCCGATGCACGCCTTCAGCTTTCGCGGCGTGGCGCCGCTGTTTGACCTCGGGCCGGTGCGCTTGGTCGGCACGCTGGAAGGGGACGAGCTGGCCTTGCAGGCCCAAGGCCCAGACGGCACGGCGGCACTGATCGCCACGGCCACGTTGGGTTGAAGCCCGCCACCATGCACATCACGCTGCGCCACCTGAGCATCTTCGAGGCCGTTGCCAAGCACGGCTCGATCTCCCGAGCAGCCAGCGAGTTGCACCTGACGCAGCCCGCTGTGTCGATGCAGATGAAGCAGCTCGAAGAGCAGATCGGGCTGCCGCTGGTGGACCAGATTGGCAGGCGCATGTGCCTCACCGAGGCCGGCCAGGCGCTGCGCGTCCATGCCAACGACATCGCGGCGGGCATGGTCGAACTCAGCGCCTCAATGGCGCAGTTCCAAGGGTTGGAGCGCGGCTTGCTGCGGCTGACCGTGTTGTCCACCGCCAACTACTTTCTGCCCGCGCTGATCGCCCGTTTCAGCGCGCGCCATCCGGGTGTGCGCGTCAGCCTGCAGGTGGCCAACCGGGAGTTCGTTCTGTCCGCCTTGGCCGACGGCATCACCGACCTGGCCATCATCGGCCAACCACCCCGCAACGTGGACATCGAAGCACAGCATTTCAAGGACAACCCGCTGGTGGTCATCGCCGCCCCGCGCCACCCACTGGTCGGTCAAAAACAGGTGAGCTTGCAGCGCCTGGCGCAAGAAACACTGGTCGTGCGCGAGTCGGGCTCGGGCACGCGCGCCACCGTGGAGCGCCACTTCACCTCGCATGGCCTGACCATCCGAACGGGCTGCGAGTTGGGCGACAACGAGGGCATCAAGCAGGCGGTGCGCGCCGGGCTGGGCCTGGCGGTGGTGCCAGCGCAGACGATCGAGCTGGAGCTGCAGACAGGCCGCCTGGCGGTGCTTTCCGTCGAAGGCTTTCCGATCGTGCGCCAGTGGTTTGTGGCGCATCGAACGCAGAAGCGCCTCTCAGCCGCCGCCAGTACCTTCCGCAACATGCTGCTGGCACCGGCCGTCGAGAGCGAGCCGGACCTGGCTCGCAACGATGTTGCGATGTCGCGAGCCTCTGCCTGACGAGGGCTGAGGACTGTCGTGCCGAGACAGGAGGCCAACAGACACCGGCGAGCCGCAGGTTAGCGATCCGCTGAGCGCGGCATGTGGCCAGCGCCAGGCGGGTGATCGACCGACTCTGCAAGCCGGGCAATCGTTCTATCGCGCAGCTTGCGCTGCCCGGGACAGACCCGTTCCTGTCCTACAGCAACAGGTCGTTAGCGCGCACACGACAAGCCAACAGTCATCTCTACGATGAGCCTTTTAATACACACAGAGAATCGATATGAACAGCATCATTTACATCGTAGGCTTGGTTGTCGTGGTCCTCGTTGTACTGGGATTCTTTGGATTGCGTTGAAGCTTCGCGCCCTCAAGACCCTCGGTTTTTAGCCAGTTATTTTTCGCCGGCTAGAAAGTGGCTGCTGTAGGCAGCCTCTTTCGTTTCATTGCCCTCCATGGCGAAACAAACCCGCAATCTTTTTTCAAATCGGTCTCTCCAGCGCACCCTCTCAGCCCTGACCTTCTCCACCATGCAGACGGGCGCCATGACCCAGGCGCTACGCAGGGGAGGGCCGGTGTCGCCATCAGCGCATCGGGCACTCGGCGCTACCGGCTGTTCAAGCCGCCTGGCGTTGGCCGCCAGGATCAACTGCCGCTGCCGGTGATGTTCCACGGGTGTGCCCAAGACGCCCGTGGCCTGAGCGCCAGCAGCCGGATGAACAGGGTGGCCGTGCGCGAGCGGTTTTTGGTGCTCTATCCGGAACAGGACCGCACCGCCAACGCGCAGGGTTGCTGGAACTGGTACGGCACCCGCACCGGCCGGGCAGACCGAGAAGCTGCCTCCATCGACGCTGCAATCACCCAGATCTGCCTGACGCAGCCGATGGATGCGGAGCGCATTGTGGTGGCCAGGCTCTCGGCGGGCGCCAGCATGGCGACGTTGCTGGCAACCGGCATCCATCTGCCTGCGCTGCTGGTGATTCACGGCATTGCCGACCACGTGGCCGCGCCCAGCAACGGCACTGAGGCCGCGCGCTTGTGGGCTGAGATCGAAGGGCCAAGTCCGGCGTTATGCGATCCGCGCAGCGTGGCGCGCGCCATGCTATGAAGGTCCCCAATTACCGAGCCCCAGGCCGTTTGGTGACCACGCTTTGCGAGGTCAGCGGTCTCGGCGATACGTGGAGTGGCGGCGCCGCCAGCCAGTCCTACAGCGACCCCAGAGGCCCCGACGACGCCCGCATGATCTGGTCTTTCGCGGCGAAGCGGTTCGCCACGGTGCGGGCCTAGCGCCAGCTCGGCTTCAGCTGCGGTAGCTGGTGTCGGTGCGCTCCAGTTTGCGCAGCAGCGCGGGCCAGGCGATGTTGGCGCCTTGGCCGGCGGTGGCGGTTTTCATCACCTGCGCCATGCCCTGCAGAATTTTCGGGTGGATCATCACCAGCTCACCACCGGCCTGGGCGTCGATCTGGATGCGGCACACGCTCTCGAAGATGTACATCGAGAGGAAGGCGTCGGCAATCGATTTGCCCACGGTCAGCAGGCCGTGGTTGCGCAGCATCAGGTAGTTGTTGCTGCCCAGATCGGCTTGCAGGCGCGGCTGCTCGTCGTCGCGCAAGGCCACGCCTTCGTAGCCGTGGTACGCCAGCGAGGCGAGCACGAAGGTGGACTGCTGGCTGATCGGCAACACACCGCACTGTTGCGCGCTCACCGCCACGCCCGCGCGGCTGTGGGTGTGCAGCACACAGGCCGCATCGTCGCGCGCGGCGTGGATGCAGCTGTGGATGGTGAAGCCGGCGGGGTTCACCAGAAACGGCGAGTCGCTGAGTTTGTTGCCCGCCTGATCGACCTTCACCAAACTGCTGGCTGTGATCTCGTCGAACATCAGGCCGTAGGGGTTGATCAGGAAGTGGTGCTCGGGGCCGGGGATGCGGGCGCTGATGTGGGTGAACACCAGATCGCTCCAGCCGTACAGCGCCACCAGCCGGTAAGCGGCGGCGAGATCGCAGCGCAGCTGCCATTCGGCATCGCTCACCTGGCCTTGCAGCGAAGGGATGTTCAGAGCGGCGTGCTCGACGGATGTGTGGGCGTTCATGCGGCGTGCTCCGGGGTTTTGAGGACGGTAGCGGCTTTGTAGAGCGACTGCCGGGGCTGTGCCATCACGCGGCGCAGCATGGGCTCGAACTCGCTGAGCGGCAGGGCCTCGCCTTTGGGGTCGAACGCCGGGTTGTCGTAAACCGCGCAAAACTCGGCTGTGCGCTCATAGGCGGGATGCGACTTGAAGTTGTCGCGCAGATCGCGGTTCAGGCCGATGTGCTCGAAAAAGTAGTAGCCCTGAAAGATGGCGTGGTGCTTCACCATCCAGTGGTTTTCTTCGCTCACGAAGGGCTGGAGGATGCTGGCGGCGATGTCGGCGTGGTTGTAGCTGCCCAGGGTGTCGCCGATGTCGTGCAGCAACGCACACACCACGTACTCCTCGTCGCGGCCGTCTTTGAGCGCGCGGGTGGCGGTCTGCAGGCAATGCGTGTAACGGTCCACCGGAAAGCCGCCGTAGTCGTTTTCCAGCAGGCGCAGGTGGGTGATGACGCGGTCGGGCAGTTTGGACGCGAACTGCATGAACTCGCCGCCGATGGCTTTCCAATCGGCGGCGGTGCTGTCTTCCATGCGCGTGAAAGTGGCGCGGTGTTCCATGGACTGTCTCCTGGTTCTGGGGTGTGAAAAGACGCCGCATGCCGCGACGCTTCGCACATTCTGAACCCGGCCAGCCCGCCCTGTCGCAGCATGGGCGACAGCGCCAACTCAGGCGCCGGGCGCGCCCACCACCACTTCCCAGCCTCGCGCAGCGCGCCGCTCCACCGCCGGGTGGTCGCCGTCGAGCCGGAACAGGTGCAGCCAGCCGTTACCGACCAGGTCGCGCACAACAGCATGCTGCTCAATGATGGCGTCGATCGCGTCCTGCGGCGCCTCAATGAAGACCGAGAGACGCAGGGGCGTGTGGCGCAGGTTCTGGCCGTCGTGCAGCGACTGCATGGGCAGGCCAATGCGCAGATCGCCGCCGTTGCCCTCGAACACACCCAAGCGACCACCCACCACGTTGTGCAGCAGCTTGTTGCCACTGCCGTAGCGCCGGTTGTCGAGCACGCTGGCGTGGTACTGCAGGTTGATCCAGTTGGTGACCACCATGGGCGCGGTCATGATGAGAGTGAGCACGCCGTAGCCCTCGTCTTGCCGCCAGTCGTAGTCGTGCAGGAAGCTGCGGCCAGCCAAGTTCATGCCTTTCGTGCGGGCGCGTGGCGCGACGATGAAGGCGGCGTTGTCGGCCAGGCCCCACTCGGGCCGTACCTGCGCCCAGTCGTTGGCGCGCTCTTGCAGCGAGCGCTCCAGCGCTGGCGCGTCGTTGACGAGGTGAGCCAGGCCGAGTGAAGGCGCGCGTTCGGCGCGGGCCCGCTGACCGCCGGCTTGCAGCGCACTGCGCAGGTTCGCCAGCGCGCTGTGCAAGCTGAGCGGCACGGCGTCGGTGTCGAACAGCTGCACCTCGTCGGTGGTGGTGTTGTGCAGCGCGGGCAGGAAGTGGGTGGTGACGGGAATGACCAAGCCCAGCTTGGCTGCTTCTGCCCGCACGGCCGGGGTGTTGAGCAGATCGGCCAGGGCGCGGGCGTTCACCTCGCCGGTCTGGCCGCCGCAGGCGCCGCAGTCCAGACCGGCCGCGTGCGGGTTGTTGGCGGTTTGGCTGCCGTGGCCGGCCAGCATCACCAGCGGGGCGAAGTCTTGCGTCATGCCCATGGCGCCCAAGATGCCCTTGGCCATGCTGGCGGCCGCCGCCGGGTCGGTGCTGGCCTGCGGCACGCGCGGGGTCTGGCCCGATTCGCTGGCGCTCAGGCCCGCGTCTTCCCAGGCGGCGGGTTTGGCGGTACCGGGCAGCGTGTCTTTCAACAGCTTGGGGCCGTAAGCCAGGCCGCAGGTTTCCACAAAGCTGAAGCCCGAGGCGGCGGCGGCGCGCAGGTCGGCCCAGCGCTGGCGCCAGGCGAGCGCGCCTTGCCGACGCTCGGCCAATGCCTGGCCCAGTCCCTTCCCGTCGGCGGGTGTTTCGCTGACCGTGATGGCAGACGCGAGCAGGCCGGGCAGTTGCGGCCGGGTCAGCGCGCTCCCCGCCGGACTGTAGGCGATCGGCAGGCCGAAGAAGCCAGCAAAGCCGCGTGTGGCGATGCCGGGCGCGGCGGCTTCCAGGTTGCGGCGGAAGACTTCGGAGCGCACGTCGATACAAAAAACCGCCTGCACATCGGGCGCGCTCGCCGCTGGTTTGGGCTGCTGCAAGGCCGCCAGCAGACCGTCACACACCGGCTGCTGGTAGGCGATTTCGAGCGCGTTCTGCAGCAGCCAGTCGGTGGCCTGCGCGGCGTGGTGACGGGCAATTTCAGCATCGGCATTGGCCCATTGCTCGGCCCAACCGTCGCCGGTGAGCGCGGGCGCGTTCGCAGCGGCCGCGTCGTCGCGCAGCAGCAGTTCCCAGGCCAACCGGATCGCCAGCAGGTGGACGATCTGGTCGTCGTTCTTCCCGCCCAGCCGCGCCTGCCAGCGCTCGAAGGCGCACCAGGCGGCCCAGCCGTTGATGCTCAGCAGCAGGGCGCTCAGGTAGTGGGTGCGGACGGCCTCGGGGATGCCCAGGGTTTGCAGGGCTTCGGTGATCAGCAGCAGCGGGTCGCTGGGGAGTGCTGCAACGCGCGCGGCCACCGCGCGCTGGCTCTGGTGCCACGGCAGGCCTTGGTCGGCGGCGATCTGGCGCTGCCAGGTGGCCAGCAGGCCAGCGCGCCGGTCCATGCCCCAGCGGGCTTGGCCAGCGTCGAAAAACGCCGCGCAGTGCTGGCTGATCTGGTGCGTGACCAGATCGCGCCACGGCAGCGGTGCGGCAGGCGCCAGCAGCTGCATGCGCTCGGTGAGCAGCGGCAAAGCGCGCAGCGGTGGCTCGGGCGTTTGCATCGCAGCGATGAGCTCGCTGGTGTTCAGTGGGCTGCGCTGGCGATCGATCGCGGTTTGCAGGTGCTCGGCTTGGAGCCGCCCCGCAGCCCAGTGTTTGGCAAAGTCCGCACGCGACAGGGTGAGGCGCGTGCCGGCGAGCGCGCCCAGCGCGGCGGCGGCTTGCGGTGCGGTTGAGCCGACCCAGCCCCAGTAGGGGTTGACGGCGATGAACTGGTCGAGTGGCCAGGTGGGTGCGATGCGGTCGCCAGCCTGGGCGATGGCGTCTGCCACGCCCAGGGTGTTGTTCAGGTGCAGGTCGGCAGGAGCGTTCATGTTGGGACTCGACAAAGGAATTGGGTAGGCACTTAGGTACGAACGGTCGACAGCGGTCTCGCTTGGACGGATTGATGCGCTTCGTTCGCCCGCAGCGGCCAGAGGCGAAACACCCAGCGGCTGAACTTCTCATCCAGAAACAGGCCACCATAAAACGCCGGGTACAGCCGCGCCGCCAGCGCGCCCTGGGGCTTCATGGCCAGCGCGCTTTGCAGCAAGAACAGCGCAGCAAACGCGAGCGCCACCACCACAACCCCTGCCATGCCAGGCGCTTGCGCAACGGGGCTGGCCCAAGTGGTGAGCCAGGCGTGCAGCCCAAAATAGAGGGTTGAGAGCAAGAAGGCGCTGCCCGCCAGCTTGAGCAGACCGATCGCCCCTTGGCCGGTGGACTGCAGCAGCGGCACCAGCGCCAGCGTGAGGATGCCGCCCATGACCCAGAGGGCGGGCGTGGCGCGGCTGTCCACCCCGGTGGCTTGCAAAACGAAGGCGGCAGCGGCGGTCATGGCCAGGGCAGCCAGCGCACCCAGCAGCAGCTTGCCAGCGCTCGGTGGTGCCGCAGCGGGCGCAAGCTGGCGCACCTGGTTCTGCCGCACAGTGCCACCAGCGGCGAGGAAGCAATGGGCTTTGTAGAGCGAGTGGGCCACCAAGTGCAGCAGCGCCATTTCCCACAGGCCCAAACCGCACTGCATCACCATGAAACCCATCTGCGCGGTGGTGGACCAAGCCAGCATCACCTTGATGCTGATGCGGGTGGTCATCACCAGCGCGGCGATCACCGCTGTGGTGGCACCGGCAACCACCAGCAGACCCATCGCCAGCGGCAGTTCGGCCACCAGCGGCGCCAGGCGGATCAGCACAAAACCGCCCAGGTTCACCACCCCGGCGTGCAACAAGGCCGAAACCGGCGTGGGCGCTTCCATCACCTGAATCAACCAGCCATGGAACGGCAGCTGCGCGGTTTTGAGCAACACCGCGACTACCACCAGCAGGGTGGCGATCTGCGCCATGACTGGCAGGCCGGGCGCCTGTGTGGCCGCTTGCATCAGCTGGTCGATGTGCAAGGTACCGAAGGCAGCGTACAGCAGGCCAGCGGCGGCCAACATGCAGCCGTCGGCGACCCGACCAACAATGAGCTTTTTGTGCGCGGCCACTTGGGCGGCAGGCCGCTCCGAGAAAAAGGTGAGCAGCCGGTGCAGCGTGAAGCTGGTGGCCATCCAGGCCAGCGCGGTGAGCAGCAGGTGGTTGCTCGTGACCACCACCACCACCGCGGCCAGCGTGGCCAGCAGCCATGACACATAGCGCGCCTCGCCCTGCTCGGCAGCCAAATAAGTTTGCGAGTAGCGCACGATGCACCAGCCCACAAAGCTCACCAACAGCAGCACGGTGGCGCCGACCGCGTCGATCCGCAGGCCCCAGGCTTGGCCGGACTGGGAAAACGCCAGCATCAGCGCGCTGGCCAAGCTGAGCAGCAGGGTGGCCGAGCTGGCGCCGCGCGCCAGACCCCAGGCTGGCGATGCGCTGCGTGATGCCGCGAGCGCGGCCAGGGCGAGGGTGGCGATCGGGGCGAGCAGCAACAAGGCCTGGCCGAGCGGGAGGGTGGGCAAAAGGGCTTGTGTCATGGAATGGTTTTTTGTTTTGAGCGCAGGTGGATGGGTGCTAAACCGAAGGCGCGTTGCCCAAAAAAGACGGGGTAACGGGACTGTGCCCGCGTTGTCCCATTCCGTAAAATTCATTGTTGTTGACAAAACATTCTTTTTTTAAGAACGATACGCGCCATGCAGCGACTCAATTACCACCACCTTCACTACTTCTGGGCGGTCGCCAAAGAGGGCAACCTCACCCGCGCAGCGGCGCTGCTGCATGTGTCGCAGTCGGCGCTTTCCACCCAGATCAAGCAACTGGAAGAGCAGTTGGGGCAGGCGCTGTTTGACCGCCAGGGCCGCACGCTGGTGCTCACCGAGGCCGGGCAGCTCGCACTCAGCTACGCCGAGTCCATCTTCACCTCGGGCAACGAGCTGATGGCGCTGCTGCGCGACGGGCGCCGCCTGGAGCGAGAGGTGGTGCGCATCGGCGCGGTGGCCACGCTGTCGCGCAATTTTCAAGAGAATTTTTTGGCCCCGCTGCTGGCGCGCGCTGATGTGGAGCTGGTGCTCCAGTCGGGCAGCTTGACCGAGCTGCTGGCCCGCCTGCGGGTGCACACGCTGGACATCGTGCTGTCCAACCAGCGGGTGCACAGCAGCGCCGACGATCCCTGGCGCTGTCGGCGCATTGCGCGCCAGCCGATCAGCCTGGTCGGGCCGCCGCGCAAGAGCCGTCGGGCGTTTCGTTTTCCCGAAGATCTGGCTTCGGTGCCGCTGCTGCTGCCCGGGCAGGGCAGTGACATTCGCGCGGGTTTTGATCTGCTGTGCGACCAGCTCGGCATTCGCTACACGCTGCGCGCCGAGGTGGACGACATGGCCTTGCTGCGCCTGCTGGCGCGCGACTCGGGCGGTGTGGCGCTGCTGCCAACCGTGGTGGTGCAAGACGAGCTGAAAAGCGGCGCGCTGGTGGAGTACGCGGTGGTGCCCGATCTGCAAGAGAATTTTTACGCCATCACGGTGCAGCGCCATTTCGAGCCGCCCTGGCTCAAGGCGCTGCTCAAGCGGCCCGAGGCCGAGGTGTTGCGGCGCGCGTGATCTTTCTCAAGGCTGGCAGCTCGCGCCTGAGACGTTGACGCTCGACAGGCTCCCGGCGTTATTCGTCGGGGCTCTTGCCATTGCCTGCATTTGCCAGCTCGTCCAACACCCCCAGAGATCGGAGCAAGTCGGTTTGCAGTTTGAAGGTGATGTAGGTTTTGACTCTGGCCTCGACCAGTACCGCGTTGATGGGCTTGCTGATGAAATCGATAGCGCCGAGGGCAATGCCTTGTATTTCATCGGCTGGATCGTTGTGCGCAGTGACAAACACAACAGGGACAGCGCGGGTGTTGGGATTGGCCTTCAAGCGACGGCACACCTCGTAGCCATCCATGTCCGGCATCATCACGTCCAAAACAATCAAGTCAGGGCGATGCTGTTCGGCTTGGCTCAATGCCTGCTCGCCATTCATCGCCATGACGACGTCGAATTGGCTTTTGAACAAACCGTGGATCACCCGGATGTTGATCGGCTGGTCGTCGACCACAAGAATCTTGGGCTTGTGGCCACGCCGCGCAATCAGTTGGTCTAAAGGGTGGTTCATTTGGCTCCGTTTTCAAGCGTGCTCAGGGTTCAAGACAGCCATTGCCGCACCCGCTGCGCAGCCCGATCGAATGCCATCGCCTGCACCTCACTGTCCAGCGCAGCCCAGCGTTGGGGGTCGCCATCGCCGTGGGTCAACAGTTCTTCCATGCCGTCAAAAGCCGACAGGTCAGATGCCTCCAACAAGGACAGCAGGCGCTCCAAAATCTCGCGCTGGGCTGGGGTCAGCGGTCGTGCAGACTCGCCGACGGTTGGGTCTGCGCTGGTTGGGTCTCCGGGTGCGGTAATGCCAATGTGCAGCAGCGCCTGCTGGGTCTGCGCCGCCACATGGCGCAAACGATCCAGGTTCGGCCCAAAGCCCGATTTGCCCTGCTGCTCGGCCTCGCCAGCGGCTTCGGCCAACGCGTCGGCTCCAATGGTGGCGGCCATGCCCTTGAGGGAGTGCAGCGCACGCAGAGCTTCGCCCATGCGCTCGGGTTGCGAGATCGCTTCGCAAGCCTGCATCAAGCCCGGCAGATCGGACAGAAATTGGACGCTCAGGCGGTTCAGCAAGCTGGTGCTTCCACCCACGCGCTGCAGCGCGCCCTTGCGATTGAGCAGCGCGGGTCCCTGGGACACAACGTTACCGGTGTCATCTTCGCTGGCGCCAAGCGGCAAAGCTGGCGGCAGTGCCAGTGCCGCATCAGCGGCCGATGCACCGCACGTCCATTGCAACAAGGTGGCCACCAGCCGGTCCAGGTCAAAGGGCTTGCCGACGTGGTCGTTCATGCCGGCCGCCAGGCAGGCATCGCGATCGCCAGCCATGGCGTTCGCGGTCATGGCGATGATGGGCAGATCGGCAATGGCGAGGCGACCGCGGATTTCGCGCGTGGCCGCGAGGCCGTCCATCACCGGCATTTGCATGTCCATCAGCACCGCGTTGTAGGGCTTGCCGCTCGCCACCGCGGCCTGCACCGCTTCCACGCCGCGCAGCCCGTTGTCGGCAATGTCAATCGCCGCGCCTTGACCGCTGAGAAGCTCTTCGGCCACCTGCTGATTGATGGCGTTGTCTTCCACCAGCAAGATGCGCAGACCGGCCAGTGGCTGCACCACATGGGCGGCTTGGCCCGTTGCCCGGGCGCTGGCTGTGGCATCGTTGGGCTGAACGGCCAGTTGCATCGCGTCAAACAGCATCGAGGCGGTCACGGGCTTGACCAGATAACCGTCTATCAGGTTTTGAACCTCGGTGGTTTGCTGCGACAGCATTTCACGGCCGTGGGCGGTGACCATCATGATCAAGGGCGAGGCCGTGGACCCGTTGCCACCGGTGATCAAAGAGCGGATGCGGGCGCTGGTTTGCCAGCCGTCCAAGCCGGGCATCGTCCAGTCGACAAAAACCGCTTGATACGGTTCGCCTCGCGCATGGCGCTCGGCGATGAGCGCCAGCGCGGCTTCGCCGCTGTCAGCGGTTTCCAAACGCCAGCCCAAGGAATCGCCCATGCTGGCCATCAGCTCTCGGGCCACCGGGTTGTCGTCCACCACCAGCACCGGCAGGCCCGGGATGGCCCACGGGGCCAAGGCGGCCTGTGTGTCGGTCTCCTCGGTGGTGGCGTTTGCCGTGGTGTCCACCACCGGCAGCACCACGCTGAACGAAAACGTGCTCCCTTCGTCCACAGCACTTTCCAGCTGAAGCTGCCCGCCCATCATCTCGATCAGCCGGCGGCAGATCGACAGGCCCAGCCCAGTGCCGCCAAAGCGCCGGGTGGTGGACGCCTCGGCCTGGGTAAAGCCGGTAAAAATCTTGTGCTGGTTTTCTGGCGCGATGCCAATGCCGCTGTCTTTCACGGCGAAGTGCAAACGGGCTTGTTGATCGGGGGCATGGCCTTCCAGCCCTTCCAAATGCACCCGCACCACCACCTCGCCCCGCGAGGTGAACTTGATCGCGTTGCCACCCAGGTTGATCAGAATTTGCTGCAGTCGCAGGCTGTCGCCCATCAGTTGGTGCGGCACACGCGGGTCGATGTCAAACAGCACTTCCACCGGCTTGTTGCCCAAGCTGGCCGAGAAAATCACCGACAGATCGCGCATCAAACGGTCCAGCGCAAAAGGCTGGGGGTCCAGCGTCATCTTGCCGGCTTCCACCTTGGAGAAATCCAAAATGTCGTTGAGCAGACCCAGCAGCGATTTGGCCGCGCCCTCGGTTTTCTGCACATAGTCCAGCTGACGCGGCTGCAGCGCTGTGTTGTGCATCAGTTTCAACATGCCCAGGATGGCGTTCATGGGCGTGCGGATTTCGTGGCTCATGTTGGCCAGAAATTCGCCCTTGAAGCGCGAGGCCGCTTGCGCTTGTTCCTTGGCGTTGACCAGGTCGGTGATGTCGATGCGAAACCCCACCGTGTGGCCATCGGGCATGCGGCGATCGATGATGCGCAGGGTGCGGCCGTTGCGGTGCTTTTGCAACAGATCGCTGGCACCCACACGGTGAAGCGCCATCCGCTCGGCCACCCAAGCATCGACCCGGCCGATTGCCTCCCCATAATGACCCAACTCGGCACCCGTGCGCACCAGGGTCTCGAAGGGTACGCCTGGCTCCATCAGATGCGCCACGTCCGCGTACACCTCACGGTATCGCTCGTTGCAGAAGACCAGCCGGTCCTCTGGGTCGTACAACACAAATGCCTCGTCCACCGCATCGATGGCGCCGCGCAGCAGTGCCTCGCTGTTGGCCACTTTTTCCTGCGCTTCTTTGCTGGCTGTGATGTCCACATAAGCGATCACCACACCAAAATCGCTGTGCGCCACCGGCATCGCACTGACCGACAGCCAGGCGCTGTGTTGGTCGGTGACGATCTGCATCACCGCGTCGTGCACCTTGGTGTTCAGGGTCAGGGCGCGCACGCTGGCGAATTCTTCCACCGGCATGGGAGTGCCGTCTTCGCGGTTGATGGCCCACGCTTTGTCGTCGTGGCTGCGATTCAGGTGGTGGGCCTTGCTGATGCCCAGCATCCGCTCCGACGCCGGGTTGCAGTCGACGATGTGGCCATGGGGGTCGGTGATGGAAATACCCACCGGCAGGATGTTGTAGATAGCGCGCAGCCGCATCTCGTCAGCAGCGATCCGGCGTTCGCGCTCGCGTTGCTCGGTGACGTCGAAGTTGACGCCGACCATCCGCAGCGCATTGCCTTGGGCATCGCGCTGCACCCGAGCCGTGGCACGAATGTGGCGCAGGTCGCCGTTGGGCCAGACGATGCGGAATTCGGTGTCGTAATTTTGCTTGCCGCTGAGGGCATCTTGGCTGGCCTGCAGCGCTCTGGCTTTGTCCTCGGGATGCAAACTGTTGATCCACACGTCACGAGGCTGCAACCCTTGCGCCTCGTCCCGACCATAGAGCTGGACCATGCGAGCATCCCATTCCAGCGTGTTGTGAGCCACGTCGAGAATCCACACCCCAATGCCAGCCGACTCTGTGGCCAATTCCATGCGGTCGCGCGCGGTTTGCAGCTCCACCTCTTGCTGCTTTTGCGCAGTCGCGTCGCGGGTGGTGCCACAGTAGCCCTTGAAGTCCCCAAAGGAGTCGACAACGGGAAAGCCGCTGATCGCGTAGAAGCGAATTTCGCCAGTGGCCAGCACGCGCCGGTACTCGAAATTGCGAAAGCTCTCGCGTCGCTCATGCACAGCGATGTGGTTGGCCCAGTCGCTGGTCAGGGGTGTGACGTCCACCATTTCCCAGCGCCGTTTGCCCAAGTTCATTTCGCAGAGCGCGCGGTAGTTTTCGGTGTCGTGGGTGGCCACGAAGTTGGAGAAGCGGAATTGGTCGTCGGTTTCCCAATACCAGTCGGAGGCCACATCCAGCAGCCCTTTGAGCAGGGTTTGGCTCTCACGCAGCTTGTTTTCTGCTTCCTTGCGTTGGGTGATGTCGACGTGCGTGCCGGACATCCAGCGGGGCGAGCCATCGGGCTCGCGGCTGACCACTTGCCCACGGTCCAACACCCAAACCCAGTGCCCGTCGCGGTGGCGCATGCGGGCCTCGACTTCATAGAAGCTCACCTCCCCGCGGAAGTGCCGCCCCAACAATTCACCAGACGCCTTGAGGTCGTCGGGGTGAGCAAACCGCATCCACGTGTCGATGGTGATGGGCTCAAGCTCTTGCAGGGTATAGCCGATGATTTCAGCCCAGCGCTCATTGAAGACGGTACGCCCGCTGGGCACATGCCACTCCCAAGTGCCGGCGCGGGTGCCCTTGAGAATGTTGTCCAGCCGCTTGCGCTGGAATTCGATCTCCGTCTGTGCCCGCTTCTGGTTGGTGATATCGCTGCGAATGGAGATGTATTTCTCCACCAGGCCATCGTCGCCCACAAACGGCACGATGGTGGAATTCACCCAATACAGCTCACCGTTTTTGTTGCGGTTGCAAACCTCACCGCGCCAAACCTGGCCGCTGCTGATGGTGGCCCAGGCGGCGTTCCAGAATTCGGCTGGCTGGGTGCCCGACTTGAGCAGCCGGTGGTTGGACCCGATCAGCTCTTCGCGTTGGTAACCGCTGATGCGCACAAACTCGTCGTTCAGGTCAACGATGGTGCCCTGCAGGTCGGCCACCGAATAGATGGTGCCCTGGTTGATGGCACCCATCAAAGACCCGTTCTCTTGCACAACGCGCTTGAGTCGTTCCAGGGTCTCCCGCCGCTCGGTCACCTCGCTTTGAATGGCCATGAAGCCGGTGTGTTGAGCGTTGACGTCGAACAGCGGCTGGATGTTGAGTTCCAGCCAATACATTCGCCCGTCTTTGGCGCGGTTGAGAATTTCCGCTTGGCACGGTTGGCGCTGCGCGAGCGCCTCGCGGATATTCACCACCGTTTGCGGGTCGGTTTCGGGGCACTGCAATAACCAGCCCGGTTTTTGACCCATGGCTTCCTGCAGGCTGTAGCCGGTGATGCGGGTGAAGCCTTCGTTGACCCATTCGATCAGTCCGTGGGTGTCGGTCAATATCACCGCGTTGGTGGTTTCGCGCGCCACCCGGGCCAGCACATCCAGCGCTTGCTGCTGCGCATCTGACGCCAGAATCGCCTGCACCAAGCGCTCGTTGGTTTCGCGTTGCTGGGTGACGTTCAGCCCAATTTCAATCGACCCTAACAGCTGCCCCGCATCGTCGCGAATGGGCTGCACCTCGATGTCGAGCCAGTAAGTGCGGCCATCTTTGGCGCGGTTGAGGATTTCCACCCGGCATGGCACACCTTGCTCATGCGCATCCTTGAGCTGATTCAGGGCAACGGGGTCGGCCAGTCCGCTGCCCAGCAACTCGCTGGGCGTGCGCCCCACAGCCTCTTCGGCGGTGTAGCCGCAGATGCGGGTGAAGCCCTCGTTAACCCAGGTGATGCGCAAATGGGCGTCGGTCATCATCACCGCGTTGGTGGTGCGCTCGGCCACCATGGCCAGCTTTTGCAGATCCACTGTCATGCGCTGGGCGCGAGCCTCAGCCCGGGCGCGGCCTGTGGCCTGCAACCACAGCACCCAGGACAGCAGTGTGCTGAGGAGCGCGCCAGCGGTGCCCAGCGCGAACACCAGCGGCCGGTTGGCCGTGGCCTCAAAGGCTGGGGTGCTCCGGGCCCGGATGAACAGGAAATTGTTGTTGGTGAAGAGTGACGCTTCGGCGCTCAACAAGGGCTTCGCTGGCGGGCTACCCACTTGGTAGAACGATTCCACATCCTGGAAGTTGCGCTTGTCAGAAATCTGTATGTGCAGCCTGCCGGTGAGCAGCAAGTCCATGTCTGGGCGCAACAGCTCTTCGAGGACGATGGGCGAATACGCCAGCCCATGCAGGGCGGCCAGCCGCTCCTCGGGTGTGTTCAAAGGAAGCCCAGGCCGGTACACCGGCACAAAAATCAGAAAGGCCAGTCGCGATTGGCTGTCTTGCACCAACCGGATGAAGCCACTCAGCGTGGGCTGGCCGCTGCGGGCCGCCCGCTCGGCCCCTTCGCGGCGCACCGCTTCTGAGCCGAGGTCCAGACCAAGGGCTGAGCTGTTGCGTTCCATCGGCTCGATGAATTTGATGACGTACAGGTCGGCGCCATCGGCGCCCAGGCTGCGCACCGCAAAGTCGGGCGCGCCGTTGGCTTGCTCGCGTTCAATGAAGGCGCTGAGTTCAGGGCGTTGCACCCGTTCGATGAAACCCATGCCCCCCACACCGGGAAATTCTGCGGCCAGGTCGCGCGATTCGACGTAGCGCTGAAATTCCAGTCGATTGACCGATTCGCTGGCCGCGTACACCCCGCGAGCGCCCATCAAACCGTACACCGGCATCTGAAAGCGGCGCTGGATATCGTCGGCGACCCGAGCAAATTCGGTGTTGAACCGGTTCGCAAGGCGCTCTTGCTGGTAGCTGTTGAGCCAGAGCGTCAGCACCGCAGTGACGACAAGACCCACGACCCACAGGGCAGTGATCCACAGCGTTGGGTTGTTTTTCAGCCGCGCCTGCATGGCGTTTGCTGTTGTGTTCGGCTGGGGAAAAGACGGCATGGATTTCAACGCTGAGGGGCGACGATGAATGGCACTTTAGTCCAATGCGGCGCTGGTAAAGCCCAGAGATGCGCACTCAACGCGGCGGCGGGTCTGCGCAGAACCCAGGGCCCGCGTGAAAACCTGCGAAAGCTTCAGCGCCCACCCGCCGAACGCAGCAGCGCGGCCATGGCCTGCTGGCCGCGCTGCACGGCGTGGACCAGCGGCGTTACGCCATCGCGGTCGGGCAGGTTCACCTCGGCGCCAGCCGCAATGAGCTGGCGCGCGATGTCCTGGTGTGCCGCGCCGCCATCCGACAGGAGTACGGCCTCGATCAGCGCGGTCCAGCCCAGGCGGTTGACGTGGTTCACGTCCACACCAGCGGCGATCAGCAGACGCACCGCTTCCACATGGCCGCGCTCGGCAGCTGGAATCAGCGCGGTGCCGCCGTAGCGATTGGTGCTGCGCAGGTCGGCCCCGTGCGCCAGCACCAGACGCAGGATGGGCAGGTTGCCTCGGGCGCCCGCCAGCAGGTAGGGGCTGTCGCGCTGGTCGTCCTGCGCATTCACGTCGGCGCCAGCGGCCACCAAGTGGGTCGCCAGGGCCACATGGCCCAGCGCGGTGGCCAGCAGCAAAGCGGTGCGGCCTTGGGCGTCGCGCGCCTCCAGCAAGCGCAGGCCCTCGGGCTTGGCCAGCAGCGCTTGCAGTTGGTTCAGATCCTGCTGCTCAACAGCAGCATGCAGGGCCGTGCGGCCTGATTGGGCGAGCACTGGTGCAGCACACAACACAGCGGTGGCGGCTGTGGCAGTGACGCAGGCTGTGAAGGATGAAGTGCGCATTTTTGAAGCCTCAAAAACGGAGAAGATGGGCAGCAACAGGGTAGCAAAGCAGACATGCCACAGGCTTCTGTGCGGTGATGGGCTGGCCCGGCAGGTTGAGGCAATGGCAGGGACGAACACGAGCTGGCAATACTCTGGCCCAAGGCGTTTCTCAGGCGATCCGAGGCTGACGTTTTGCGATGTGGGTCATCTGAATCAACGCTTGCGAGCGGCTGGGTTTCGCGGTGGGCCAGCGCTGTGTGCGCCGTGCACATGGCCGATGCCGACCGGCGGCGGTAACTCGCTGCTGGCCAGCGTGTCGAGCTGGTTCAAGATGCCGCAATGGCCAGCGTCTTGCACGCTGCGGCAGGTGTCGCGCAGTTCGCGCAGCTGCTTTTCCAGCGCGCGCAACTCGCGCACCCGCTGTGCCACATGGCCGATGTGCTCATCGAGCAGTGCGTTGACCTCGCCACACTCGGCGCTGGGGGCGTCTTTGAAGCGCAGCAACACGCGAATTTCGTCCAGCGCCATGTCCAGCCCCCGGCAGTGGCGGATGAACGACAGCCGCTGGGCGTGCTCAGTGCCGTAGTGGCGGTAGTTGCTTTCCGTGCGCGCTGGCTCGGGCAGCAGGCCCTCGCGCTCGTAGTGGCGGATGGTGTCGATGGGCACACCGGTGGTGGTGGACAGCTCGCCGATTTTCATGGAGCCATGGTACGCGCCAAGGCGCTCTGCCCTGCCCTGCGCTGCCCCTGGGGTGCAAGCCAGCGCAGCGGGGATCTGCGTCAGACCAGGTAGGCCACGCCAAACACCGCCACCATCGCCAGGCCAATGGCCAGCTTCACCACCGCTGCCAGCAAAAAGCCCAGGCCGGCCGCCAGTCCGGCGCGGGCGGCCTGCTTGGGGTTGCGCCGCGCCACCCACTCACCCGTCATGGCGCCTGCGATCGGCCCGATCACAAGGCCGGGCAGCCCGCCAAACACACCCAGCAGCGCGCCAGCGCCAGCACCCGCCATGGCTTTGCCGCTCGCGCCCACACGCTTCACGCCGATCACCGCAGCGATGTAGTCCACGGTCCAGGCGGCCGCCGCCATCACCGCCAGCACCAGCAACACCGGAATGCCCACCTGCGCATAGTCGCCCAACCAGGCAGCAAGCCAAAGTCCACCCAAGAGCAAAGGGGTGCCTGGGAGCAACGGCAGCACCAAGCCAGCGAGGCCCAGCAGCACCGAAGCCGCAGCGAGTATCCAGAGCGCAATGTCCATGGCAGAACCTTGGTGAAGGGTGGAAACGGGAAACGTGAGGGCAATGTGCGACACGCACTGTGATTGAAAAAGCAGCCGTTCTCGAACGAACACATCGGCAAACAAGGTTTGCTGCTTCGCGCAGCACACAGCGCGGATCGCACAGGGCCGAAAGTGGCTGGGTTACAGTGCGGGCCTCCTCAAGCCCGCCAGCCCCGCCAGCCCCGCCATGCTGCAGTACCTCACTGTTCCCGTCACCGCCTTTGCCCAGAACTGCTCCATCGTCTGGTGCGACGAAACAATGGACGCCGCCATCATCGACCCCGGTGGCGACCTGGACCGCCTGCTCGCTGCGGTGAAGCGTCTCGGCCTGAACCTGAAAGCGATCTGGCTCACCCATGCGCACATCGACCACGCGGGCGGCACGGCGGAATTGGCAGAGCGCTTCAATTTGCCCATCATTGGCCCGCACCCCGGCGATCAGTTCTGGATCGACGGCCTGCCCCAGCAAAGCGCCATGTTCGGCTTCCCGCCCGCCAGCCATTTCACGCCCACGCGCTGGCTCGCCGATGGCGACGCAGTGCAGATTGGAAACAGCACGCTCGACGTGCGCCACTGCCCCGGTCACACCCCCGGCCATGTGGTGTTTCATTCACCAGAAGCCAAGCGCGCTTTCGTCGGCGATGTGCTCTTCGCCGGCAGCATCGGTCGCACCGACTTCCCGCAGGGCGACCACGCCCAGCTGATCAGCACCATTCGCGAGCGCCTGTGGCCGATGGGAGATGACACGGTTTTCATCCCCGGGCACGGGCCGGAGAGCACGTTTGGGGAAGAGCGGCGATCGAATCCGCATGTGCGCGGGACCTGATACGGACGGCGTCTGCCTACCCGACCGTCCAACACACGCTGCGGGGCTGGTCAATGGTGTCGAAGGTGGCGCGAATTTCCCACACGCCTTCACGCCTGTGAACGGCAACCTGCACGAAGCCATCACCCATCGGCCACAGCACGCTTCGCACCGCGCAGACAACGCGATGGCCTCTGTCTTGCCAAGTGAAGATGTCGCGGGCGCGGAACTGATGCGGTTGAGCATTGGCAAACACAAAAGGCGCATACAGCGCAGGTGCGTGAAGCAACTGCACTTCAACGGTCTGTTTCGCGTATCGCAACCGTGCACCGGTGTACCCGGCCAGGTGGCCATCACCACAGAGCACCACCACGCCGCGAACCTGCTCCCGTGCCAGCAGGCCCAGCAGCCAATGCAGGCTGGGCGGGTAGCCATCCCAGTTGTCGCTCAGCGCGGGCGAGTGCTCGATGCCACCGGAAGGGTTCAGCCGCCCCGCAGCTCGGGGCAGCAACCAGACGGCCGAGGCGATGAATTTGGGTGTCACGGTGCCGGTTGCTTTGTCTTGCTGGTGCAGGCCGAGCAACCAGGTTTCCAAAGCCGTGCGCTGTGCCAGGTCGATGATGTGTGCCTGGTTTGCAGCGTTTCCTGGCCCCCACGGTCGGGCCTCGCGCTGGGTGCGGGTGTCGAGCATGAACACCTGGTGAGCGCCGCCCACCTCCACCGCGCCCCACCAGCCTTGGGCAGGGGAGCCGCGCGGTTGTCGGTTGCTGTGGATTTCGGCGAATGCCTGCAGCGCGTCCTGCTTCAACGCCTGGTTTTGCGGCGCGGGGCCAGGCTCCCAGTTGTCGGCAATCTCGTGATCGTCCGGGATGGTGAAGCAGCGGTTGCGGTTGTCCAGCTGCCTGATGTGTGGGCGCTTGACCAGCATCTTGCGCCAGCGTTCGTGCAGCGGTTGGTAGCGGTCTTGTGGATTTTTGGGGTCCAGAATGCCGTAGCTGGCATCGGCGTAGATCTGGTCACCGAGCAGCAGCAAGGCATCAATGCGCGGCCCTGTGGCGGGCGCACCAATCTGGTCGTTGAGCCGGTCGATGGAACGCTCGGCGGGCAGCCGGTCCAGCAAGCCCGCCGGGTACTGGCAGCTGGCGAACACAAACGCGGTATCGGACGGGGCAGGGGAAGCCGGTTTCGTCTGCGCCGTGGTGGCTGCCAGTGCAGGGACGTGGATGCGAGCGTGCAGCCATCTGCTGGAAATGCCCGGGATGGCAGCGACGGCGGCGGTGCCCGGGAGATCGATCCGCGGGAAGCTGCTGTCGCACAGCATCGCTCGATTCGAACCCCACAAGCGCTCGATCGCCCGGTGCAGCTCATCCGCATCGAGCTGCATCGCCGCGGTATGCGGTGCGCCCAGCAGGTGGCCGAAGGTGTTTCTCGTGCGCACCCTCGCCCACAGCAGCACCAGGTGGTGGGTCGCGTTGGCTGCGCCCTGGCCAAGCGGTATCGGTTGCTCCATGCCGCCGGGTTTGATCGCGTGCAGGGAGACGGTCGTGGGTGGTTGATCCCAGGCGGGCGCAATGCTTTGCCCATCGCACCAGACTGGAATCACCACCGAGTACTCGCCGCCTGTGTTGTGCCCAGCCACCCACACGGTGCCATTGGGCGGGTCGGCAGCGCGCGGCCCACTGGCGGGCGCGAGCAACTGCCTCATCAGCCGAGCCAGGCGTTCATCGGCATTCAAAGAAACGCCTCCACCAAACGCCACAGGTCGCGCGACTGGTGCCCGATGAGGCTGTCCTGATGCCCACCGGACACCAGTTTTCGCTGGACGTTTGGAACACCGCTGTTGGTGAATGCCTCCTGCATGCGCCAGCTGGTGTGGGGGTTGACCATGCCGCTGTCTTTTGCGCTGAGCAACAAGGTTCCGGCATTGGGCCAGTGCTGCAAACGCGTTTGGGAGAACACCGACGGGTTGCCGCGAGCGTCTGAAATCCAGGGGTTGCGTGCGAAGTGAATCACCTGGCTGAGGGTCTCCAGATTCACCGGGCCGAAGAAGTCGTCGATGCGTTCGAGGACGGCGCGGGGCATGTTCTGGATGTTGAAGGTTCGCTCAAAGAGCGCATCCACGCGCCGGCGCGTGGTGCTCCAGGGCACGCGCGACCACCAGGGATGTTCAACAGACCATTCTTCCGGCGGATACGGCAGGGTGCTGAGAAACGCGTCGAACAACCGGTCGCGCTGGCGGGGCAAGGGCGGTGGGCGAAAGCTGTGGCCGCCCACCAGTGCCGCTTTCACTTGGTTGATGAGGTAGCTGCGCAGGATGTTGGCGTCGGTGTAGTCGACACAAAACCCCTTTTGAGACAACACGATTTTGTGTAGGTGGCCATGCAGGCGCTCCAAGGGTGCGCGGTGGCGCCGGGGCTGGCCGGTCGGTTGCGTCAACTGGTTGGGATCGGTGAGCAGCGCCATGCTCAGCATCACGGCGCCGATGCAGTGGGCGAACACATCGACCTGCACCGGCTGGCCATCGCGCTCGCGTGCCACCTGTTGCGCAATGTGGTCGATGGCCACCGGAATGTCTGCCCAAGCCGCGTCTTCAAACGCCCACGGCTCGCGGGCGGTGGGCATGCCGGCGCTGGTGCGCAGATCCAACACCCACACATCCCGTCCACCGGTCCAGAAGTGGCATGCGGCGTTGTGCTCGATGGCGTTGTGCGCAAAGCTGGTGCCGCTGGCGCTGTAGCCATGGATGAACACCAGCGGTGGCTTGGCGGTGTGTCCCTCGGCTGGCGGCTGGCGCCGGTAGCGGGTGAGTCGCACGACGGCTCGCCGGTGCGCGGCGTTCGCGTCCTTGGGCGTGGGCTCCAGTTCAATTTCTGTGATCTCGGGCGCTGGCAAACCCCTGAGCGCACCCGGCAGGCGCTGCGGCGCGCCTTCGGGCGGTGCATCGGGCACGCGCAGGTGCCACAGGTGCAGCTTCAAGAATAGGCGACTCCAGTACAAGCCCAGGTGCGCCAGATCGGTCAGTGCCCGCACCTGGTTGGCCTGCTCGGTGATGCGCAGCAGCGGCACGCCTTGCCCAGCCAGAAAGCGCGCATCGAGCTTGAGCGCAAACGCCGGCCGACCCACCGGCCACCACCAGCGCGGCAGCAGGCCACGGCCGAGGAAGCGCAGCTTCAGATGGAGCAGCTGGTTCCATGGGTTTTCGCCCCAGGCGTAGGTGAAGCGCTTGTCGCCTTGAAGCTCTGCGTTGTGAAGCGCGCCATGCCAAAAGCACTCGTCGCGTTTTCTGAAGTCTTCAGACTGCCCCGGCACAGGGCGCACTGTCACCGCTCCTGCGACTTGGGCGAGGTAATGAAAAGCACGCACCTCGCCTGCCTGGCTGGCCATGCGCCAGGCCTTGCCGATCTGCTCGATGCCCTGGCCCAAGATGCCTTTGTCGGCGTTGCTGCGCGGCGGCCGGCTGCGCCGCCACCTGAGCACATCGCGGAATCCCCGGTTGCGCAGAAACGCCGCGAATGCGCGCAACGTGCGCCACCACGCCCAACCCGGGACGCGCGCCATCAGATCCATGTGGCCCTGAATCGGCGCACGCACCTCGGCGTGCGTGTCGCGCTCTTCGTCGGATGCGACATCCAGCGAATGCTCGACCCAGTCGCGCCAGCGGTAGATGCGCAGGTGACTGGCGTTGGTCAACAGCTGTAGGCGTTTCTCCAGCAATTGAGTGAGCTCATCCACCTTGCTTGGTGCAAACGCAAAGGTGAGCTCCACCACCCGCATTTCCCGCCCACTGGGGCCATTGAGCCAATCCACCCGGCCCCAAAGCCGCTCGATGATCTGAACCTGGGTGGCTTTGGGCGGCTGGCTGGGCAGGCAGTCGGCGAGGGCGCGGGCGCGAGGTCGATCCACAGGCTGTGGGGCGGCTGGCGGTGGTTGCAGCGCCTGCCAGCCCCAGCAAGTGCGCCAGTGATCGGCCGCGCGCAGGCTCAGCGCTGCGATGGTGAGCGCCGGGTTGGCGCCGAGCGAGGCGGGTACGGTGGCGCCGTCGAGCACCAGCAGCGAGTCTTGCCAGTCGTTTGCGCATGACTGGTCGGTCTGAAACACGGCGCCCCATTCGTTCACCACGCCACTGGCCGCGCTCGCGCCCATGGCGCAGCCACCCAGCGGGTGCACCGTGAGCGCGCCGCCAGCCGCGCTCCCCACCAGCGGCCCGAGCGAGGCAGGCAGCAGGCGCCACAGCGGATTGGGCGTCACACGCGCCTCGCGCCCCAGTGTCTGTTGCACCTGCCGCTCCAGCTTGGCAAACGCGTCGGCCATGGCCGGGTCTTGGTTCACACCGGGCCAGGTCACCCGCACGCTGCCCTCGTTCACCTTGTCCCGGCTTTCGCGCGGCAGTTCGATACGGCCGGTGGCGCTGTCGTGGCCGATCAGGCCCACCAGCAGTTCCCGCCCCAGGGCGTCGCGGTCGATGGCGAGCGGATCGTGTTCTTTGGGTCGGGCGAGCAAGTGCGTATTGCAATCGGCGCTGGCCATCCGCTCCAGCCAACCGCGCGTGGTCACGATTTCCTGGAAGAAGCCGCGCAGCGGTGCGGGCACCGAAAACTCCTGCACCAGAAACCCAGGCCCAGACGCATCGGCTGGCCAGGTCAACATGCTGGTGATTTCTGGCCCCACCTGTCGCGGCGACACGCTGGCGTTGTCGCCTGACAGCGGCTGCGCTTCGTCTGCCACCGCGTTGACGTCCTGCTTGCAGGCGATGGTCGCCGTGTTGTCGCCGTTGAGCGAAAACTGCTCGCCCAGCCGGGGGGAGAGGGCCAGCCCATCGCGCCGACGGCGCTGTCGCCGCGAGCGCAGCAATATTTCGGTGCTGCCCAGGCTGCCAGCGGCCAGCACCACCTTGCGCGCCAAAATGCGCAACGGCGCTGCCAGACGGGCCTGCACCTGGGGGTTGGTGTGCACCACCTCAACAGACCACAGGCGGTTTTCTCGCTCCAGGCGCAGCACCGATGCCGAGGTGAAGATGCGCAACCCCGCGCGCTGGGCTTGCACCAGCAGGTTGGTGTCGAGTGACACCTTGGCGCCCACGTTGCAGCCGGTCAGGCAGTCGCCGCACAGCGTGCAGGCGGCCAAGTTCACGGCTTGGCCTGCGTTGTCTTCGACCTTCATGCGAACCGTGATGGGCGCGTGACGGAAAAGGACACTGGGAGTTTGGAGTTGTCTGAGCGCGTCCGTCTTGAGCAAAGAGCGGTTGCCAAGCACTTCGGCGTGGCGCGCGATGGTGTTGTCTCTCTTTCGGATCTGAGCGCCCAGCAGGGCCTTGGCCCGGGAGAACCACCGTGCCTGCAAGTCAGCCTCCACGCCCGGCGGCAGTCGCGAATCAAAACTGCCGAAATCGGGCCGCACCATCACGCCCGCGTTGATCAGCGAGCCACCCCCGAGGCCGTTGGCCACCAGCGCGTTCACGTCGCCGGCCAGGCGCACATCGATCAGCGCATCGCGTCGGCCAATCGGCGGCTCGCCGGCGCGCGAGAGCCGCACATCGCCCGGCAGTTCGTCCAGCGTGGAGGCAAAGCTGCCCGGCAACCGCTCGCGGCCCCGCTCCAGCAGCACCATGCGCAGCTCGTTGCCACCGCGGTCCTTGCAACCGGCCCAGGTTTTGGCCGCCATGGCCGCCCCGTAACCGCTGCCCACGATCACGACGTCTTGCACATCGGTGTCGCGCCACTCCACGAAGTCTTGCGACAGCCAGCGGCTGGGGGTGGCTGGCTTTTGGGGCGCGTCAGGCATTGAGAGGCAACACGCTGGGGATGGATTGATGGCGCTGAAGCGCGGCCCCCTTGTTCGACGAATGCAGCAGCGCCAGCAGCGTCTCCAGCCGCACCGGTTTGTGCAGCAGCTGCAAACCGGCCAGCTCGATCGCCTGAAGCTGGGCCGGCCCGATATCGCCGCTGATGATGGCGGCACGCAAATCGGGTTGGTGTTCGCGCAGGGCGCGAATCACGTCGATCCCGGTCTCCTGTCCGCGCAGCCGAAAGTCGGCGATCAGCACATCGGGGCGGTGGGCGCGGGCCAGTGGCAGCGCATGGGTCAGGTCTTCGGCCTGCAGGCAGCGGCATCCCAACTCTTCCAGCAGCAAGGCGGTGGCGTTTCTGATTTGCACCTCATCGTCCACCACCAAGACCGTGAGCCCCAGGGGAAAGGTGGCCGCTCCCTCGGCGGGCGGCGGGCACAACACGGTTTGCTGCGCATGCAAGGGCAGTGTGAGCTCAAAGCGCGCCCCTTGGGTAGCGGCCGATTGCAGTTCCAGCCCGATGTCGAGCAAGCGGCACAGGCGCTGCACGATCGACAAGCCCAGCCCCATGCCCCGGGTGCGGTCGCGCTCGGGGTTGTTGAGCTGCACGAATTCCTGAAACACCTCGCGCTGGTGCTCAGGGGCAATGCCGCAGCCGGTGTCGGTCACCTCGATCACGGCCTGCCCATGGTGCTCGCGCAGGCTCAGCCGCACCGAGCCTCTTTCGGTGAACTTCACCGCGTTGTTCAGCAGGTTGCGCACCACCCGCTCCAGCAGGTTGGGGTCGGTCAACACGGTGAGGTCTTGCGCCATATCCAGGCGCAGCGTCAGGCCCTTGGCCTGTGCATCGTTGCGCACTTCGTCGAGCCGTCGGCCGAGAAATCGCTGCAGCGAGAGTGGTTGCCGACTCACCTGCACCACACCCGCGTCGAGCTTGGAAATATCGAGCAAGTCGTCGAGCTGTTGCGACAGGCTTTGCACCACCGAGTCGAGCATGGACACCACCTCGGTGCTGTCGTCTTGTCGGTGGCGCAGCTTGAGCACGCCGGTGAGCAAGGCGATGGTGTGGATGGGCTGACGCAGGTCATGGCTGGCGGCGGCCAGAAAGCGGGTTTTGGCGTGGCTGGCTGCCTCGGCCTCTTTCACTGCCACCGCGAGCCGCTGGCTTTGTTGTGCCTCACGACATCGCATAGCGGCAGCATTTAGAAACATAGCCCACGTGTCGCGCGCATAGCCCATCAAATTGAAGCCGTAGATCAAAATCAGAAGGCCGAAGCCGCTCGCCAACCACGGGCGCTCCAGCGCAGCGGCCGAGAGCGTCCACCAGGCCAGCACCAGGCCGCCGATGATGGTGGGGATGTAAGGGAGGTAGGTACGCGGGTGGCCGGCGGTGAAGACCACAGCTCCGGTGGTCATGACCAGCAAGATCAAGGTGTGCAACGACTGCTCAAACCCATCCATCAGTGGGAAAAACAGCACCGAAAGGGCTTGCGCTGAACCTGTGCACCAAGCCGATCTACTCACCAGGTCGATGCGCTCTGCCAGCGACCGCCCGGAATCGACCCGGCAGGCTTGTCGCTCGCTCCAGATACGCAGACATTGGCCTGATAGCACCACGCTGTACCAGAAGGCCAGCCAGTACCAGTGCAGGTGTGACCATGCCAGCGCCACCACCACCGCGCCAGCAGCGCTCACACCGATCAGCACGCGGTTGCTGGTTCCTCCCCTAAGACGCAGCATCGCCTCTTCGGCCTCTGCCTGGGCAATGAGATCAGCGGGATCGATGGGGGCCGCCATGACAGGTCTCAGAACACCCGAATGCCTTGGCGCGCCAGCAGGTAAATCGCCTCGGTACGCGTGCCCACCCCCAGCTCGCGGTAGACCGCGTTGAGGTGCTGCTTGACCGTGCCGTCGGAGATGCCCAAGGCTCGCGCGATCAGCTTGTTCGACTGCCCCTTGACCGCGCACACCAGCACGTCGACCTGGCGCGGCGTGAGCCCCGGGTAGGCCTGTTGCAGCGACGGGCCGCTGCCCGATGTCGGCAAGGGGGAATTGGCGGCGGCATCGCGCCAGCTGGGCGCTTCATCGAGCACGGTGGCGGGCAGGTAAATGCCGCCGTGCGAAGTAACGCTGATGGCATCGATCAGCAGCTCGGCCGACGCCTCTTTGGGTACAAAGCCCACGGCGCCCACATCGATCGCTTCGCGCACCCGCTGCACGCTCGACTCCGCCGAGATCACCACCACCCGCGTCTGCGGCTGCAGCGCCATGAACTGTCCGATCAGCTCGCCGCCACTGGTCCTGCCTTCGCCCATGTTCCAGTCCAGCAGGATCAGGTCCCAAGGCTCGTCTGTGACCAACGCGATGGCCCGATCGGCGCGTGTACACGCCGCCACATGGGACGCCACGCCCAGGGTCTTGAGCAGCAGCTTCAGCCCATCGCAAAACATCGAATGGTCATCCACGATCAGCACCCGCATACAGACCTCCCTGGTGGGCCCGGTTGCCCGATCGGCTGGCGCTGGCCGATCGGCTCTTGGCGATAAGAAACATACCACGCCACAGGTGCTTCACACCCGCCTGAACACCCCGCTCAAGGTTCTATAACTTCTCGCCCGCCCGATGGCCAGCGTTCTGTAACCCCTGGCGGATTTTCATGTTGCACATCACCGCGCAGACTGCGTTTCAGGGCGGTATGCCAACGCGTGCCGAAGAGCGGTGTGATGGTTTTTTCAAGGAGAAACAGCATGAAACGGATACAGAGAAACAGCTTACGCGGTGCCAACCTGTTGGCCACCGCGATGCTCACGGCGGGGCTGATGGCTTGCGGCGGCGGATCGGATGTCGACCCGGTTGCGGACGCTGGCGCGGGAGGCGGCACGGGCGGTGGGGTTGGGGGTGACACTGGCGGTGGCACGGGTGGCACAGGCGGTACTGGCAGCACAGGCGGAGATACAGGTGGTACGGGTACAACAGCCACTCTGTCGGGTGTGGTGGCCGTCAACGGTCCGGTTCGCAACGCGGTGGTGTGTTTGGACCTGAACGCCAACAATGCTTGCGACACCGGCGAACCCGCCTCGGCCCCCACCAGCGCCTCGGGCGCTTACAGCGTGGGTTACGACACCAGCGTGGTGCTGCCAGCGCAGGTGGCCGCCGCGTCGCTGATCGCGCCCCAGGTGCCCGGCGCGCTTACCGCTGCGACCACCACCATCGACCAAGCCGACAGCGAAGCCACCACCGACACGGCCTATGTGTTGCGCCAAGTGCCCGGCAAATCGGGTGCTATCAATCCGCTGACCACGCTCGTGGCTGCGGGAGTAGCGGCGGGCATGACCGAGGCGGTGGCGCGTGCCAATGTGGCGTTGCAGCTGCAAATTGCCGAGGCCAAAATTGACGACTACCAGGCCGATCCTGTCGCCACGCAAGCCATGGTGGCGGACAACGCGCGCACGGTGGCAGGCGTCACCGCCTCCGTGTTGGAGTCGGGCATTCCACTCGTGGTCGGCAACCCTGTCGATGGCGCACCAGCCAGTCCGAACGACCAGCTTGTAAACCTGCGTTTCACCGATGCCAGCAACTACTCATTCCGCTCGTTTGACTTGCTGGCCAGACCGGCTGGCGCACCCACCCTTTCGGTGGTCGACATCCGTCAAGGTCGTACCAACGGTTTGGCCACCGCATTTGGTGTTCTCTACAACCAGGCCTATCTGACAACCAGCGGCTGGCGCCGTTGCGATGCCAGCGAGCCTTTCACTGCCACCTTGGGTGTGCCCAACCGCTCTGTGTTCTGCGGTGCGTTGGAGCAGATCGGTGCGCGCGCCAGCAGCTCGGTGGCCGGGCGCTCCATGGCCGGGGTGATGGCAGAGTTGCAGACCGACCCGCTGAACGTCGTGAACGTCGGCATGCCCACTGCCAATCTGCTGGCCGCGCTCGGCGCTGCGGTTTTTCCCGACAACAGCATCTTGCGGCCGGGGTTCAACCTGGCATTCAACCGGCCGGTTTTCATCAACAGCATGAACACCGATGGCGTTAACCAACTGACCGCCACCAACCTGGATCAGCTGATTGTTGCGCGCCCTGCCAGCGGTGCAGCCCTGCCTGGGCCTGGCGGCAGCCTGAATCTGGGCCTGGGTACCGGGAACTTCAAAAACCTGCGCGTGGCCTTCACCGGCACCACCAACGCCACCGCTGGGACGGTGCAGTTTTACGAGTGCGATCTGGACAGCACCCAAAATGTGGCCTCCAAGTGCGCCGCGAGCAACACCGGCGGCTACTTCATCGACACCATCAACGGCGTGCGGGTGATGCGCTTCACAGGCAACGCGCCCACGGTGATGAACCACGAGCGGGTGTATGCAGAGATCAAGGCTGGCACCCAAGCCAATGCGGTCATTGATGGTGGCGACTGGGTGTTTATCGCGCGTCAGAACAAGCCCGAATTGCCGAGCAACCTCAGCCGCAACACGCGACTCAACGGCACTGCTTGGCAGGCGATGAAAGCTCAGCTCGGTCTCTGAGCCACAACCCAAGGCAGTCCCGGGCGTTGTGCGTTCGGGGCCGCCGTTGCCCTCTTTTGAACCTGGAGATCCGCCATGTCTATCCGCGCAGATTCGCCATTTTTTTTGATGAACCGATGCAACATCAGCCGCTTACCCTGGCCCCATGTCATCGCAGCGCTGTTGCTCGGCACCATGAACGCTTTGAGCGCACAGACAACCCCGGCTGTACCCAATTTCCCCACCGAGTTTCCAGCCGACGCGCAGATCCTTCCGCCCCAAGAACTCCAGCAGCGGCTCGACGGCAAGGTCTACACCGCCCGGCTGATGGATGGAACGGGTTGGCGTTTGGATTACCGCGGCCAATACCTGTTCGCCAATGTCAGTACCGGCGCGAGCGACAAAGGTAAGTGGCGCGTCGAAGGCAGCCAGATGTGCACCGAATACGCGCGATTTCCAAGTGGCTGCGTCGAGATGCGGGCATCTGCAAATCGCTTGTACCTGAAGCGATCCAGCACCGGTGAGGTGGTGGCGATGGACGTCGTTCGGTGAACCGTTCGCTGACCGATCTCCCAACCCAACCAATCAACCGCGCCGTGCCTGCTCGTACAAGCGCTGCACCTTCGGCACATTGGCCTGCAGCTGCTGAATGCGCTCTGGGCCGCTCGGGTGGGTGGAGAGAAACGCCGGGCCACCGCTGCCACCGGCCTGCGCCATTTTTTGCCACAGGCTCACACTGGCCGCAGGTTGAAATGCCGAGCGGGCTGCGAGTTCCAGGCCCACCAGATCGGCTTCGGTTTCGTCGTCGCGGCTGAAGCGCAGGCTGAGCAACTGGGTGCCCAGGTTGGCGGCCACATTGCCCAGGTCGCCCAAGCCAAACAGCTGCGAGAGGACGCCCAGCCCCATGCCAGTGGCTTGCGTTTTGGCCAGGCGCTCGCGGGCGTGCTCGCGCAGTGCGTGGGCCATTTCGTGGCCCATGATCATGGCCGACTCGTCGTCGCTCAGCTTGAGCTTGTCGAGGATGCCGGTGTAGAACGCGATCTTGCCGCCGGGCATGCAAAACGCGTTGATCTGCGGGCTGTTGATCAGGTTAACTTCCCAGCGCCAGCTTTTCGCGCGGTCGTTCCAGGGAGCAGCGTTGGGAATCAGCCGCTCGGCCATGCCACGCAGGCGGCGCAGCTGCGGGTCGCCTGAGCCCATCAGAGCGCCTTGGCTGCGCGCCTCGGCCATCATCTGGCTGTACTGCTCACCAGCGGCTTTTTCGAGTGTGGCTGCAGGCACCAGCTGGCGAATGGACGACGACCTGCCCACATCCACCTGGGCTGCCGCAGGCAGTGCAGCGGCCGCCACTGAGGCGGCACCCGCTAGCAAGAAACCGCGCCGAGCCGACCACACGGGTTCGCGGGCAGACGATCGCGCGGCGGCTTGGGTTTTGAAGTCACAGAGGAAACACATGCGTCAATAATAGAGAAAACCGCGCGGCGCCGCTGGCGGTGGCCACCTTCTCAAGCGCTTCATGCCACCCAATATCCCTGCTCCAGCGCCCGCACCGGTCTCCATTTCGAAGACATCGCCGGGTGCCAACACCGTCGCACGCCCAAGCTGGGGCGACACGCTGCGCGTCTACCTGGAGCCCGCGAGCTTGCGCATGCTGGCGCTGGGTTTTTCCGCTGGCTTGCCGCTGCTGCTGGTCTTGGGCACGCTGAGCTTTCGCCTGCGCGAGGCCGGGCTGGACCGTACCACCATCGGCTACCTGAGCTGGGTCGGCCTGGCTTACGGCTTCAAGTGGTGCTGGGCGCCGCTGGTGGATCGTTTACCGATTCCGCTGCTCACCCGCGCGCTGGGGCGGCGGCGCAGCTGGCTGCTGGTGTCACAGTTCGCCATCATGGCGGCGCTGGTGGGCATGGCGCTGGCCGATCCGCGCAGCCAGCTCACGCTGGTGGTGTGGTGCGCGCTGGCGGTGGCGTTTGCATCTGCCACGCAAGACATCGCGCTCGACGCCTTTCGCATCGAGTCGGCCGACGCCAACCACCAGGGCGCACTGGCTGCCACTTATCAAACCGGTTACCGCGTGGCGATGATCTGGGCCGGCGCTGGCGTGTTGTGGCTGGCCGCACGCGCCGAGGTGGCGCCAGCTGTGGCAGCTGTGGCGGGTGCGGCGCCGGGTGTGCTGTATCAACAAGCGGCCTGGACCACCGCGTACCTGGTGATGTCGGCCAGCATGCTGGTGGGCGTGCTGACGGTGCTGTTCACCCGCGAGCCGATGCGCATCGAACTGCCCCCCGCGCGCAACGCGGCTGAATGGCTGAAGAGCGCGCTGGTGGAGCCGTTTGCCGACTTTTTGAAGCGCTACGGCAAGCAGGCGCTGCTGATCCTGGCGCTGATCGGCACCTACCGCATCAGCGACATCGTGATGGGCATCATGGCCAACCCGTTCTATGTGGACATGGGTTACACCAAAGACGAGGTGGCCGCGGTGACCAAGGTGTACGGCATCGTCATGACGCTGGTCGGGGCCTTCATCGGCGGTGCGCTCTCCATGCGCTGGGGCGTGATGCGGGTGCTGATGCTGGGCGCGGTGCTCTCGGCGGCGAGCAACCTGCTGTTTGCTTGGCTGGCTGGTCATGGCCACAATGTGACCGCGCTGATCGCGGTGATCTCGGCCGACAACCTGAGCGCGGGCGTGGCTTCGGCAGCGTTCATTGCCTACCTCTCCAGCCTCACCAATGTGAAGTACTCGGCCACGCAGTACGCGCTGTTCAGCTCCATGATGCTGCTGGCGCCGAAGTGGCTGGCGGGTTTCTCGGGCGTGTTTGTGGATACCTACGACTACGCTACTTTCTTCACTGCGACCGCTTTCCTGGGCTTGCCGGTGCTGGTTCTGGTGTGGCTGGCGACCCGCTTCATGCCAGTACCATCCAGCCAAGTTTTGATCGATCCAGACGCCTGAGATTGACCGAACTTCACGCGTCAGATACACCGCGTTCACATGCGCCTGTCATGGTGTTCAGCTTGCTTTTTCCCAACTGAAAATATGAGCGCCAACACATCCCTGTTGATGATCGAAGACGACAGCCGCCTGGCGCAGATGGTGGTGGATTACCTCGGCCAGTCGGGCTATGCGGTGACCCACGCGGCCAATGGCGAAGCGGGGCTGGAGCAGCTGCCGCTGGTGATGCCCGAGCTGGTGATGCTCGATTTGATGATGCCGGGCATCGACGGGCTGGAGGTGTGCCGACGCATCCGCGCCCTGCCCGGTCAGCTGGGCCGGGTGCCTGTGATCATGCTGACCGCCAAGGGCGACCCGATGGACCGCATCGTCGGCCTGGAGCTCGGCGCCGACGATTACCTGCCCAAACCGTTTGAGCCACGCGAGCTGCTGGCGCGCATCCGCGCGGTGCTGCGCAGGCGTGGTAACGGTGGCGCCACGTCGATCACCCGAAGCACACCGGTGCTGCGTTTTGGTTCGCTGGAAATCGACCGCGATGCGCGCACGGTGCAGGTGGACGAGCGGCTGTGCGAGCTCACCTCGTACCAGTTCGATCTGCTGGTGGCGATGGCCGAGCGGGCGGGCCGCGTGCTCACCCGTGACCAGATCATGGAAGCGGTGCGCGGGCGCGAACTCGACGCGTTCGACCGCAGCATCGATGTGCACATTGGCCGCATCCGCCAGGCCATTGAGGAAGACAGCAAGGAGCCCAAGCGCATTCTCACGGTGCGCGGGGTGGGGTATGTGTTTTCGAAGCAGTGACCCCCCCCGCGCCGCGCTTGCAGCGCGTCACCCCCCAGGGGGCAACGCTGGCGGCCCGGCGAAGCCGGTTCCGCGGCGTTCTGGGTTGGGGCATTGCGCGCCGGAGACTTTGCTGCTTGGGCTAAGTTGGGGCCGGGTTGCTTGTTACGTCCGGCGACGGATCGCCTTTGTCCCGGCAAAGCAGGGCCTGCGGTGCGGTGGCCTCGGCTCCGTTTCCCGCCAACGGCCCGCGCGCCGAAGCCGTTTGTATCTCGCCGTATGAAAGGCCTGCTCGGTCAGCGCCTGTACCTGCGCATCTGGCTGGCGATCGTGGTGGCGGTGGGGTTGCTGGCGTTGGCGGTGGGCGGGTTGTGGCAGGTGGCGCTGGATGGGCAGCGCGAGCAGGCGATCAACCGGACCGCGCGCGAGATAGTGTTGCGCAACAGCGCGGGCGATGTGGTGGGGCAGGCGCCGGCGCGGGCGGTGCGGGTGCCGGGTGAGGGCCTGGAGTTTCAGGTGACGATGGTGGACGGGCAGACGCTTTACATCAACCTGCCGCGCCCAAACCGGCCTCCGGGCGGCGCGGTGCCGGCGCGGCGCGCGCAGTCTTGGTTGCAGTCGCCGATGGGCTTTGCTTGGTTGCTCGGGCTGGTGGCGCTGGCGGTGGCGCTGGGCGCTTATCCGGTGGTGCGGCGCCTGACCAAGCGGCTGGAGATGCTGCAAAAAGGGGTGGAGCGCTGGGGCGATGGCGATCTGTCGACCCGGCTGCCGGTGCAAGGCGAAGACGAAATTGCTTTTCTCGCCAGCCGCTTCAACGTGGCGGCCGAGCGCGTGCAGACCCTGCTGCAGTCGCACAAAGCCTTGCTCGCCAACGCCTCGCACGAGCTGCGCTCGCCGCTGGCGCGCATTCGCATGGGGCTGGCGCTGATGGGCCAAAGCGGCACGGCGCCCACTGCCGAGCGCGCCCAGCGCCAGGAGATCGCGCGCAGCATCACCGAGCTCGACGAGTTGATCGACGAAATTTTGCTGGCCAGCCGGCTCGATTTGCCCGACGCGGACGACGGCGATGCCCTGGGCCCAACCGAAGAAGTGGACCTGATCGGGCTGGCGGCCGAGGAGTGCGCCCGCACCGGCGCAGAGCTTGACGTGGCGCCCGGTACAGCACCCTTGCTGGTGCAAGGCCACGCCCGGCTGCTGCGACGCTTGCTGCGCAACCTGCTGGAGAACGCGCGGCGCTACGGCAAGCCGCCCGGCTCGGAAGTGCCCGGTCCAGCGGTAGCGGCCGAGGTGCAGCTCTTGCTCACGCGGGGTGGATCGGGGCCGGCGCCCATCGCGGTGGTGACGGTGGAAGACCAAGGCCCCGGCGTGCCCGCCGACCTGCGCGAGCGCATCTTCGAGCCGTTTTACCGCCTGCCCGGCGCCAGTGAGCGCGAAGGGGGCGTGGGGTTGGGGCTGTCGCTGGTCAAGACCATCGCTGAGCGCCACGGCGGCGGCGTGCGCTGTGAGGCGCGCAAAGGGGGCGGGGCGCGCTTTGTGGTGACGCTGGCGCTGTGATGGGACACGGGGGTAGGTGCGTCGCTGCGCCGCCCAGCGGCAGCCTGACGGCCCAACCGCACTTTCGGGTTTTATTACCCAAAAACTGGGTGCCAATCCTGCAAAAAGGGGATGGTGTTCATGGGTGCGGTAGCGCACACTCAGACGGTTGCTGTCACAACACCAAGAAAAAAGACCCCATCGCATTCGGCGCTAACTCCCAGGCCGACAACTGGTCTCCCAACGACGTCCCTTCAAGGACTTTTCAAGCCACCGCAAGGTGGCTTCTTTTTTGGGTGTGTCGGGATGGGCTGGCGATCGCGGCAAGCCAGAGGACCCAGATGCTCAGTGGCCGCCAGCCAGCACCTCACCCGCCTTGAGCTGGTAGACCGTACCGCAGTAGGGACAGCGGGCTTTGCCGGTCGAGCCCACATCCAGGTAGACGCGCGGATGGGTGTTCCACAGCTTCATGCCCGCGCGCGGGCTGGGGCAGAAGAACCCGCCGTCGGCGGTGAGTTCGCTGGCGGCGAGTTCGATCGGTGGCTGGCTCATGGGTGCTTCCGGTGCGCGCTCAAACCTTGGCCAGCCAGTGGGCGTACTTGGGATTCTTGCCGCCCACGATGTCGAAAAACGCGCTCTGAATTTTTTCGGTGATCGGGCCACGCGATCCCTCGCTCAGCTCGATGCGGTCGAGCTCGCGGATTGGGGTGACCTCGGCGGCGGTGCCGGTGAAGAAGGCTTCGTCGGCGATGTAGACCTCGTCGCGGGTGATGCGCTTTTGCACGATCTCCAGGCCCAGGTCTTTGGCGATGTGGAACACGGTGTTGCGGGTGATGCCATTCAAAGCACCAGCCGAGAGGTCGGGCGTGTAGATCACACCGTCTTTGACCACGAAGATGTTCTCGCCCGCGCCTTCCGACACGAAGCCCGAGGGATCGAGCAGCAATGCTTCGTCGTAGCCATCGTCGGTCACTTCCATGTTGGCCAAAATCGAGTTGGTGTAGTTGCTCACCGCCTTGGCCTGCGTCATGGTGATGTTGACGTGGTGGCGCGTGTAGCTGCTGGTCTTCACGCGGATGCCGCGCTTCAAGCCCTCTTCGCCCAAGTAGGCGCCCCACAGCCAGGCGGCGACCATCAGGTGGATGGTATTGCCCTTGGGTGAGACGCCCAGCCGCTTGTCGCCAATCCAGATCAGCGGGCGGATGTAGGCGCTTTCCAGCCCGTTGTCGCGCACCGATGCCTTCATCGCGTCCATCACCTCCTCTTTGGTGAACGGGATCACCATGCGCAAAATTTTGGCGCTGTTGAACAGGCGATCGGTGTGCTCTTCGAGCCGGAAGATCGAGGTACCGCCGTCGGCCGTTTTGTAGGCGCGCACGCCCTCAAAAGCACCGCAGCCGTAGTGCAGCGTGTGGGTGAGCACGTGGATCTTGGCGTCGCGCCATTCGACCATCTGGCCGTCCATCCAGATCTTGCCGTCGCGGTCGGACATTGAAGGAATCGGTGCCATGCGCAGTGCCTCGTGGGAGTTGATTGAAAAGGGTCGCCTCCCAGCAAACGGTGCGGGCAGGCAAAACCTCGATTTTACGGCGCTGCGTTTGCCCGATCACCCGGTGGATCGCCGATGTCGCTGTCATCCGAGGGACTGACAGGCTCCAGCCGGAAGGACACCAAGCGGCCGTGTTCAAAGCGGCACACCACCGTCTGCCCGCTGTCGTCGGCCCAGTGGCGTTCTTCTGGCTCGGTGTCGGGCGGGGTGCGCAGCTGGCCGATGCTGAGCGTGAGGCGAATCACGTCCACCATCGCCATGCCGGGCTTGAGCCGCGCGTGCAGCGCAGTGGCGTCGCGCGTTCGGCCCATCGGCCGGGCGGCCACCGTGCGCAGCAGGCGCATCAGCTTGGTGAAGTGCAGCATCAGCCAGAAGCTCAGCATCAGCACCGCCAGCAGCAGGCCCTGCAGGCCATAGCTGCGCCAGGCTGCGTAAGACAAGGCCAGCGCCATTGCGGGGAACAGCAGGGCGCGAATACGGGGTGGCATTTGAAACACGCTCACAGCCCCCGCACCAGGTTCATCGCTTCCTCAATCCGCTCCACCGGGTGGATGGTCAGCCCTTCGAAGGCCTTGTCGTTCTTCTTTGGCGCGTTGGCTTTCGGCACCACCGCCACGGAAAAGCCCAGCTTGGCCGCCTCTTTCAGCCGCTCCTGGCCGCGCGGCGCCGGGCGCACCTCGCCAGCCAGGCCCACCTCGCCAAACGCGAGGAAGCCCTTGGGCAGCGCCTTGCCGCGCAAGCTGGACGTGATCGCCAACATAACGGCCAAGTCAGCCGCTGGCTCGCTGATGCGCACGCCACCGACCGCGTTCACAAACACGTCCTGATCCATGCAGGCCACGCCCGCATGGCGGTGCAGCACCGCCAGCAGCATGGCCAGGCGGTCGCGGTCCAGCCCGACCGACAGGCGCCGGGGCGACGGCCCGCCGCTGTCCACCAGCGCCTGGATCTCCACCAGCATGGGCCGCGTGCCTTCCAGTGTGACCATCACGCAGCTGCCCGGCACCGGTTCCGAATGCTGAGACAAGAAGATCGCGCTCGGGTTGCTCACACCCTTCAACCCTTTTTCCGTCATCGCAAAAACGCCGATCTCGTTCACCGCACCAAAGCGGTTTTTGATCGCGCGGATTAGGCGAAAGCTGCTGTGCGTGTCGCCTTCGAAATACAGCACCGTGTCGACCATGTGCTCCAGCACGCGCGGCCCGGCCAGCGCGCCCTCCTTGGTCACATGGCCCACCAGCACGATGGCGGTGCCGCTGGATTTGGCCGCGCGGGTCAGGTGGGCCGCGCACTCGCGCACCTGCGCCACCGAGCCCGGCGCGCTGGTGAGCTGCTCGGAATACACCGTCTGGATCGAGTCGATCACCGCGATAGCGGGCTGGGTTGCGTGCAGCGTGGCCAGCATCTTCTCCAACTGAATTTCAGCCAACACACTCACCTGCGAGCCCTCCAGCCCCAGCCGACGCGAGCGCAGCGCCACCTGGGCACCACTCTCTTCACCGGTCACGTAAAGCGTCTTCAGCCCTGAGCGCTGCAACGAATCCAGCGCTTGCAGCAGCAGGGTCGATTTGCCGATGCCCGGATCGCCGCCGATCAGGATCACGCCGCCCTCAACGATGCCGCCGCCCAGCACCCGATCCAGCTCGTCGTGGCCGGTAGGGGTGCGCTGGATGTCGGTGGCCTCGATGTCGGCCAGCACCGTGACCGCTGCGGTCTTCGCCAGCGAGGCAAAGCGGTTCTTCACAGGCGCGGTGGATTCTGCAACCGATTCGATCAGCGTGTTCCAGGCGCCGCAATGCGGACACTTGCCCAGCCATTTCGGGCTGGTGCCGCCGCATTCGTTGCACACGTATTGGGTCTTGTCTTTGGCCATGCGGAGAGAATAACGCCACCCATGAACACCAAAGACCCCGCCGATCCCCGTTTTCGCCGCCCCGCCGATCTGACTGGCCTGGCGGTGACGCCCCAGCCGCCAGCCCAGCCCCGCGCCGCCTCAGCCGCCTCGCGCGCCCACCAGATTCAGCTCACCCGCATCACCAAGCTCAAGCAGCAGCTCGCGGAACTGGACACGCTGGCCCAGGCGCACCGCGTGGCCGTGCACCAGCAGGTCCACCCGTTGCGGGCCGAGACCCGCCAGCAATTGCGCAGCATGGTGCTGTTGATCGACCAGCGCCTGACTGGCAAGACCCTCGCCACGCCGCAGCGGCGAGCCGCCGTGAGCATTCTGTGCGGCATGGCCGCCACGCTGGCCAGCGAGGGCGATGCCGAGATGGCTGCGCTGCACGACCGCCACAGCCCAACCACCTTGGCCGAACTGGCGCTGGCAGAAAGCCAGGCCATGCGCGCCGGTATGGAAGCAGCGTTTGGCGCCAGCCTGGACGACCTGCCGCCCGACGCCAGCATTGAGCAAATTTTGGCTGCGGGCATGGCCAACATGCGCGAGCAAGAAGAGCGCGCCGATGAAGACAAACGCGCCCGGGCCGAGCGCCGACAAGCCAACAAAAAAGCCAAGCCAGCCCCAGCGCAAACCCAGGCGCAAGCCAAGCTGGACAACGCTGCCAGCCTGCTGCGCGGCCTGTTTCGCCAGCTGGCCAGCGCCCTGCACCCAGACCGCGAGCAGGACGCCACAGCCCGTGAGCGCAAGACCGCCCTCATGGGCGAAGCCAATGCCGCCTACGGGCGAAAAGACCTGCTGGCGCTTTTGCAGCTGCAGCAGCAAGCCGGCTTGTCCGACCTGCTTGGCACCGGTGCCCTGGCCGAAGAGCAGCTCGCCGCCATGACGCTGTTGCTCAAGCAGCAGGTGGCCAATTTGGAGCGCGAGCGGATGGGCCGACAAGACGCGCTGGCGCAGGAATTCCAACTCTCCCGCCGCATGGGCGTCACACCTCGAACGCTGCAGATGGTGTTGCTGGAACAGGTGGAGGAGCTGGAGATGGCGCTGGAAATGATGCAAGCCGATGCGACCATGGTTCAAAGCGATGCAGGCTTCAAGCGCTGGCTCAAGATCCAGACGGCGCTGATGCGGCAGCTGGGGTAGCGATGGATTCAACCCAGTGGGGCATGGGCCACTCATCTTGTCAAAGTCCTGACCAACGCCGAACGCCGACAGGCTCAGCCCGAGCAGGATTCAAGAACTCACTGGGGCGAAGCAACAAATGACCTTCAGCCGCCCAGCGCAAACCCCTGTGCCAGGCGCCGCGTGATCTCGGCTGCCGGCAGTGTCTGGCAGCCGCTCGCGTTCTGCCCCGCCCACAGCGGCGAAAAGTCGCCGCTCCCTCGCGCTTCCCAGTGCGCGCGTAGCGGCGCGATGGCGGCGGTGGCCTGTGGAAAAGCGGGCGCAGCAGCGTTGAGCGCGCCGAGTTCGCGCATCACGCGGTTGACGATGCCGCGCGCCGGTCGGCCGGAGAACAGCGTGGTCAGCGCTGTGTGTTGCGCGGCCTCGCTTTGCAGCGCGGCGCGGTGCAGCGCGCTGGTCGTCGCCTCGTCGCTGCACAGGTAGGCAGTGCCCACCTGCACGCCAGCCGCGCCCAGCGCCATGGCAGCCGCCACGCCCGCCGCATCCGCGATGCCGCCGGCGGCGATCACCGGCACTTTCACGGCGGCGACCACCTGCGGCAACAGCGCCAGCGTGCCGATTTGCGTGCTGATGTCGTCGCTCAAAAACATGCCGCGGTGACCGCCAGCCTCCAGGCCCTGCGCAACGATGGCGTCGGCGCCATGGGCCGCCAGCCAACACGCTTCAGTCACCGTGGTCGCGCTTGAGAGCACCACCGCGCCCCAAGCCTTCACCCGCGCCAGCAGATCGGGCGCGGGCAGGCCGAAATGAAAACTCAGCACCGGCGGGCGAAACGGCTCGATGAGATCGGCGATCGCGTGGCTGAACGGCACCCGGCCTGCACCCGGCGGCACGCTTTCGATGTCCAGCCCGGCCTCGGCATAGAACGGCGTCAGCAGCACACGCCAGGCGGCTTCACGCGCCACATCGGGCTCGGGCGGCATGTGGCAAAAGAAGTTGAGGTTCACTGGCCGCGTGGTGCCGATTCGCAGCGCCTCCAGCTCGCGCGTGAGCGCATCGGGCGCCAGCATGGCGCAGGGCAGCGAGCCGAGCGCGCCGGTGCTGGAAACGGCAATCGCCAGCGCCGAGCCTTGCACGCCCGCCATGGGCGCCTGAATCAGCGGCAGTTCGATGTTGAGCAGTTCGCGCAGGTTTTTCATGGGCTGCATTGTCCCGCCTGTACGCAGCCAGCCGCTTGAGACGCCGCTATTCTTGGGCGCTTTGACGGAGCCTTTCAATGCAGACACCGGTGAACCCCTTCAAACAAGCATTGCGCGAACAACGCACGCAGATCGGCCTGTGGCTCGGACTGGGCGGCAGCACCGCCACAGAAATTTGCGCCGGCGCGGGGTTCGACTGGTTGCTGATCGATGGTGAGCACGCGCCGTTTGGCGTGGCCGATGTGCAGGCGCAGGCGCAGGTGATCGCGGGCTATCCGGCAACCCACGCCATCGCCCGCGTGCCGGCAGCCAACGCGGTGCTCATCAAGCAGTACCTCGACACGGGGGTGCAAACCCTGCTCGTGCCCATGGTCAACAGCGCCGAGCAGGCAGCGCTGTGTGTGAGCGCCTGCCACTATCCGCAAGACGATGGCCAGGGCGGCATTCGTGGCATGGCGGGGGCGCGCGCGTCACGCTGGGGCCGCATCGGCGACTACGCCAGCGCCGCCAATGCGCAGGTGTGCCTGCTGGTGCAGGTGGAGACGCGCGAGGCGCTTGTCGACCTGGACGCGATTGCCAACACGCCGGGGGTCGACGGCGTGTTCATCGGCCCGGCCGATCTGTCCGCTTCGCTGGGATACGTGGGCCAACCCGACCACCCGGTGGTGCAAGCCGCGATCGAAAACGCGATTGTTCGCATCCGCCAGGCGGGCAAAGCGCCGGGCATTTTGTGTACCGACGAAGCGCAGACGCGCGGGTATTTGGAACTGGGGGCTTTGTTCGTGGCAGTGGGGCTCGACACCCAGATCCTGGCGCGCCAGACCAGCGCACTGGCCCAGCGATTCAAGACCGGCTTGCCCGCCAACAACAGACCGCCACAAAGCAGCGTTTACTGACGTTCATCTGCGCGCGCAAATCACACGCGCGGCGCTGTTTCCGTCTTGAACACCGCCACGATCTGCAACAGCCGCGATGCCTGATCTCTCAGGCTTTCTGAGGCGGCCGATGATTGCTCCACCAGCGCCGCGTTCTGCTGCGTCATCTGATCGAGCTGGGTCACGGCGGTGTTGACCTGGCCGATGCCGTTGGACTGCTCGCCGCCTCCACCGCAACGTTGAGCGCAGGGATGTTGGTCTGGAAGGCGATGCTGTCGATCACGCCAATGATCTCAGCGATCTGGCGCGACGCGGTGTTGATCTCGTCCATGGTGCTCGCCACCTGGGCCACCACCGCGCGGCTCTGGGCTGTTTCCTGCGCGGCGGTGGTCACTGGCCGGCTGGGCAGGCCGGTTTTTGGTTGACCGATCCGCGCGATCAGCGGCGGCGATTCAGCAACGCGTAGAGCCCAATGGCGCCGAAGGTGGCGGTACCGATGCCGCCAAAAGCGAAGTCGCCGAACTTCAGCGTGTAGTCGCCGGTGCCCAAGATCAGCGTGATAGCGGCGACCAGCAGATTTTTGTTGTCGGAAAAATCGACCTTGTTGTCGACCCAGATCTTGGCGCCGGCAATCGCGATCAGGCCGAACACCACGATCGACACACCGCCCATCACGGGCAGTGGAATCGCCTGGATCAGCGCGCCGAATTTGGGCGAGAAGCCGAGCACGATGGCCATGCAGCCAGCCACCAAGAACAGCGCGGTGGAGTAGATTTTGGTCGCGGCCATGACGCCGATGTTTTCCGCGTAGGTGGTCACACCGGTGCCGCCCGCGCTGCCCGCCACCATGGTGGCGATGCCGTCGCCCATGAAGGCGCGACCCAGGTACGGGTCGAGGTTTTTGCCGGTCATCGCGGTCACCGCCTTGATGTGGCCCAGGTTCTCCGCCACCAAAATGATGGCCACTGGCACGATCAGGGTCATCGCTTTGAATTCAAACACCGGGGCGGAAAAACCGGGAAGGCCGAACCAGGCGGCGGCGCCAATGCCAGAGAGGTCGATCGGCTTGCCCAAACCCAGCCCGTTGGTGAGCACCGCGTAGATCACGCTGGCCACGATCAGGCCCACCAGAATCAGCAGGCGCTGCACCATGCCCGAGGTGAACACCGCCACCATCGCCACGCTCACGAAGGTGATGCCCTGCATCCAGGCATCGAAATTGGTCGGCGCCATGTTCTTGATGGGAATGCCGGCCAAGTTCAGGCCGATCACCGCCACCACCGAGCCGGTCACCACCGGTGGCATCAGCCGCTCGATCCAGCCGGTGCCGATCACCTGCACCAGCGCGCCGATCAATGTGTAGACCAGACCGCAGGCGACGATGCCGCCGAGCGCCACGCCGATGTTGGCGTTCGGCCCCGGGCCGACGTAGCCGCTGGCGGCGATCACCACGCCGATGAACGCAAAGCTCGACCCGAGGTAGCTGGGCACCTTGCCGCCGGTCATGACGAAGAAGATGAGCGTGCCGATGCCGCTCATGAGCACCGCCACGTTGGGGTCGAAGCCCATGAGGATGGGCGCCAGCACGGTGGAGCCGAACATAGCGATCAGGTGCTGCACGCCCATGACGCCGGTTTGTGGCCAGGGCAGGCGCTCGTCAGGTCCGATGACGCCGCCGCTGCTGAGCGTGGCGGTGGATTTTTCTGTCCAGTGAAACATGCCCATGGGGGTCCTTCTTGTGGGTTCTTGGTTGAAACGGGGGAGGCGGCGATTGTGACGTTGCCCAGACTCGCCTGGATGGCGGGGACGCGCGCAGGCGACTGGGGTGGCCGAATTCGGCCTGGTGTGTCACCGCCGGGGTGGTGTACGGGCGGGGCCGCTGCTACTCTCGCGGGCACGAGACAAGCCCCACGGGCACAGACCCACAAACACCATGACATCAGCCACTGCAGCCGCTCCCCACATCCCGCAAATTCGCCTTTACCAAGACTGGCTCGCCGCCGAGCGCGGCCTGCACTTCGACACCTACGACGCGCTCTGGCGCTGGTCCACCACCGATCTCGATGCGTTCTGGCAAAGCATCTGGGACTACTTCGACTTGCAGTCGCCGACGCCACACACAGCGGTGTTGCAGCGGAACGTGATGCCCGGTGCGAACTGGTTCCTTGGAGCGAAAGTGAACTATGCGCAGCAGGTGTTCCGCCATGCGGAGCCTGCCTATGCGGCCGGTTTTTTGGCGGTGATTGGCCGCAACGAGAAAGGCCATGCGACCGAGATGAGCTGGCCTGAGCTGGAGCGCCAAGTGGCGTCGCTGGCGCTGCATTTGCAGGCGCAGGGCGTGCAGCCTGGCGACCGCGTCGCGGCCTACCTGCCCAACATTGCCGAAACCATGGTGGCGTTTCTGGCGGTGGTGAGCATTGGCGGCGTGTGGAGTGTGTGCGCGCCCGACATGGGGACGAACGCGGTGCTGGACCGCTTCCGGCAGATTGAGCCCAAGGTGCTGATCGCCTGCGACGGCGTCACCTACGGCGGACGCGACTTCGAACGTCTGGCCGTGGTGGCTGAGCTGCGTGCCGCATTGCCCACGGTGCAGCATCTGATCCTGCACACCAACCTGGCGGTTGGCGACGAAGCGCAACAGGCGGCGCTGGCAACTGCCGCGCCCTGCGTGTCATTTGCCGATGCGACCGCGCGCACCGACGCTTCGGTAGCAGCCTTCGAGCCGCTCTGGCTGCCGTTCGACCACCCGCTGTGGATTGTTTACAGCAGCGGCACCACCGGCCTGCCCAAGCCCATCGTGCACGGTCATGGCGGCACGCTGATCGTCGCGCTGGCGCTGAAGATTCTGCACAACGACGTGGGCTGCAGTTACGAGGAAAACAGCTTGGGCGAGCGCTACCACTGGTACAGCTCCACCGGCTGGGTGATGTGGAACGCGCAGACCAGCGGCCTGCTCAACGGCACCACCTGCGTCATCTACGACGGCAACCCCGGCGGCACGAAAGACAAGCCCGACTGGACCACGCTGTGGCGCTTCGCCGCCGAGCAGGGTGTGACCTTCTTCGGCGCGGGTGCGGCGTTTTTTGCGAACTGTTTGAAGGCGGGGGTGGACCTGTCGACTTGCGGTGATTTATCGGCGGTTCGCGCGTTGGGCACCACCGGTTCACCGCTGTCGGAGGGCGCACAGCGCTGGGGTTCCGAGCAATTCGCCGCCATCGCGAAAACCAAAGCCCAGCAAGACATCTGGTGGTGCAACATCTCCGGCGGCACCGACTTCGCAGGCGCCTTCATCGGCGGCCACCGCGAGTTGCCGCAGACGCCGGGGCGCATGCAGTGTCGACTGCTGGGCTGCGCGGTCGAATCGTGGGATGAGCAGGGCCAGCCGGTGATTGATGCCGTGGGTGAGCTGGTGTGTACACAACCGATTCCGTCAATGCCGCTGTATTTTGTGGGCGATACCGACAACCAGCGGTTGATCGGCAGTTACTTCGACACCTATCCCGCTGGCCATGGCCGCCAACCTGGCGGGGGCGATCTAGACAAAGAAGCCGGTGCCGTCTGGCGCCACGGTGACTGGTTGCGCATCCACCCCGACGGCTCGTGTGTGATTTACGGCAGGTCAGACGCCACCATCAACCGCCACGGCCTGCGCATGGGCACCAGCGAGCTCTACAGCGCGGTCGAAGCCATGTCCGAGGTGATGGATTCGATGGTGGTGGATCTGGAGTACCTGGGTCGCGAGAGCTACATGCCGCTGTTCGTGGTGCTGCGCGAAGGGCTCACGCTTGACGCCGCCATGACCGCTCAGATCAACGCCGCCATCCGCACCGCGCTCTCGCCGCGCTTCCTGCCCAACACCATTTTTCAGGTGACCGAAATACCGCGCACGCTCTCAGGAAAAAAGCAGGAGCTGCCGATCAAAAAGCTGCTTCTCGGCCAGCCGCTGGAGAAGGTGATCAACCGGGAAGCGATGGCCAATCCGGGTTGTCTGGCTTGGTACATCGACTTCGCAGCGCAGCACCAGAAAGCTCAGTTGGGCACCTGAAGCCGGTTGGGTGTGGCATCCAAACGCCCGCCAAGCGCGGGTATTGAACCCCCTCCTCCGGTCCCCTGCGTGACCAAAAGCACTCCGGTATCGGGCATTCCCGCTTCCGCTGTCGCGCATCGGGCGCTATGTTCTCCCCTCGATGTGTTCACCCCAAACCTGGAGACTTCCATGACCATCCGCCTTGACCAGCTCAACCGCCGCCAGGCGATCGGCGCAGCCGCTGCCGTTGTTGCAGCGCCTGCGATCCTGCCCGCCAGTGCCTGGGCGCAGGACAAATTCCCATCGCGCCCGATCACGCTGATCGCACCCTGGCCCGCTGGTGGTGCCAGCGACGGCGTGATACGCGCGATTGCCGAGAGCGCTGCCAAGGTGCTGGGTGTGCCGGTGATCGTGGAGAACAAACCTGGTGTCGGCGGCACCCAGGGCGCAAGCGCCATGGTGAGCGCCAAGCCCGACGGCTATACGCTCACCCAGTTGCCACTGGGCATCTACCGCCTGCCCCACATGCAGAAGACCAATTTCGATCCGGTGAAAGACCTCACCCACGTGGTCTGTCTGGTGGGCTACACCTTCGCGCTGGCCTGCACGGCCGACGCACCGTTCAAGACCATTCAAGAGATGGTGGCCTACGCCAAAGCCAACCCGGGCAAGCTGGAGTACGGCCACACCGGCACCGGCACCACGCCGCACCTGGCGATCGAAGAGTTCAGCGGCAAAGCCGGCATCCAGCTCAACCCCATTCCCTACAAAGGCTCAGCCGAACTGGTGCCCGCCATCCTCGGGGGCCACATTCGCATGATGAGCGGCACGCTGGACGTGGCGCCCCACGTCCAAAGCGGCAAGCTGCGCCTGCTCGCCACCCTGAGCAGCCAGCGCAACAAGGCGTTTCCCAACGTGCCAACCGTCAAGGAAAGCGGTTGGGACACCATTAACGAATCGCCGTTCGGCATCGGCGGCCCAGCCGGCATGGACCCAGCCGTCACCAAGGTGTTGCACGACGCCTTCAAAAAGACGCTGGAAGATCCGAAACTGCTGGAGACGCTGGACAAGTTCTACATGCCCACGATCTACATGAGCACGGCCGACTACACCGCCTACGCGGAGCGCACCTTCAAGGCCGAAAAAGCCACGGTGGAGAAGCTGGGGCTGGCGAAGAAGAGTTGAGGGGTGCATGGGCGCCCGGTGAGACCTTGAAAGGCTGGCGGCGCCTAAAATAACCGACACCATGGAAGCGCAGTCCATCACATTCGCTTTGAAAGACCACGCCGGCGGTTTTGAGACCAACCCGGGGCGTGTGCGCTTGGGCGACTTGGCGCGCTTTGCCGACGACGTGCTGGTTTTTTTGCGTGGCGACTCGAAAGAAGTGGATGCCCAAGGCTTGGAAGTGGCGGTACGAGACGGGTCTCTTGCCATTCAAACCACACCGCTGATGGCGGCACCTCGGCTGTTCGCTGACTTGCGGGCGCTGCTTGACGGTGATCTGCTCCAAGGCATTGAAACCAAGCGCAGAGAGGTGATTGAACGCTGGCAAAAATCTGCGCGAAACGCTCGTCATCTTTCCTACAAAATCTCCGCTCCCTTTCTTGATCGCGCCGTCATCGTCAGCGCAGACACGGACTACCGAGCCGACGATGCGGATCAGTGGGTACAAGTGGAGCGCTACATCCGTGGCGAGATTCAAAATTTGGGTGGCGCCACCAGGTCGAACGCCCATGTTCGCCTGCCAGATGGGTCAACGCTGACGGTCGCCACCAACAAAGATCTGCTGCGCAACGACAAGGAAAACCGCCTCTACAAAACGGCCATGCTGCGCATCCGTGCCGAGTACAACGTGCTCACCCGCGAATTGCGTGCTGCAAGCTTGGTCGAGTTTGTTGAATACGCACCCCAAGTGGACGAAGAAGAACTTGCACGCCTCACCCGCCGGGGCGCAAGTGCTTGGAAAGATGTGGGCAATCCCACTGCTTGGGTGGATGAACTGCGCGGGGGCAAGCATTGAACAGCGTGATGCTGGACACCAGCTTCCTCATCACGCTGGCAGATCCGACCCGGCTACACCACGAGGTGCCATGTATCTGTCGGTCATCGTGATTTCTGAATTTCAGGTCAAACAGGCCATCAACGACCTTCCGCTGCGCAACTTTGTGGTGCTGCCCTTCAATGTGGACCATGCCATGTCCTGTGGCATTTTGATTCGTCAGTTGCAGCGTGACCCGTCAGACGATCGGGTTCGTGTGAAAGACGACTACAAGCTGATTGCTCAATGTGAGTGTGAGGGCATCAGTCACCTTCTGAGCGAAGACGAAAGCACCCTTGTGAAATACCTGGCGCGAGCTCAGACGCCTGGGCAGATGGTGACCCGATCGATTTTGCTGAAGGCTGGCTTTGACATGTCTTGGTTTGAAAACGGGCAATACCGTTTGAACGAGTTGTAAGTCGCGGCCTACGTTTTCCGGTTCACCAGCACAATCCCCACCGCCACGCCCACCAACGCCAACGTGAGTTGCAGCGTGAGGTGTTCGCCCAGCAGCAGCACGCCGAACACCAGTGCGAACACGGGTGTGAGGAAGGTGAAGCTCGACATTTGCGTGGCCGGGTAGTGGCGCAGCATCCACATCCAAGTGAGGTAGCTGGCAAACGCGCCGACAACGGTTTGCAAGCCCAGCGAGCCCCAAGCCTGGGCTGAGTAGTCGAGCGACCAGGTTTCGCCCAGCACCATGGACAGCAGCGGCGCCACCAGCGCCGTCACCCCCACTTGGTAGAACAGCGTTTTTTCTGCGCTCGCGTTGGCCAAAATGGTGGCGCGGATGGTCAGCGTGGTCAAACCCCAGAGGATGCCCGCCGCCAGCCCCATGGCATCGCCCTTCCACTGGCCGGCCACCGGTGAGCTGTGCAGAAAGCCCTCGCTGAACGCGATCGCCACCGCCGCAAACGCAATCGTCAAGCCGATCCACTGCATGCGCCGCAGCGTCTCGCTGGGCACCACGCGCGGCAGCAGCAGCGCCACCACAAACGGGCTGGTGTAGAGAAACACCGTGAGGCGCGAGGCGCTGGTGTGCTGCAGGCCCAGGTAGATAAAACAGAACTCACCAGCGAACAAGAGGCCGGCCAGCAGGCCCGCCTTGAGCGTGCCATCGCGCCCGAACAGGCGCACACCACGCACCTGGCACCAGAGCAACAACAGCAGCGTGGCGCCGCCCATGCGCAGCGAGGCCTGCCACAGGGGTGGCACCTCGTCCACGGTGGACTTGATCAGGATTTGCTGGAAGCCCCAGAACGCGCAGCACAGCACCAGCAGGGTGATGGCGAGGGTGTCGAGGTGGGGTTTGCGGATCGGGACAGTGGCGGTATTCATGGGGGCCGATTGTGATCCGGCGGCGAGATCAGCCGTGTCACCTGCAACGATGGCTGGCCTACAGCGGATGCTCGGCGTAGAACTTGCCACCGTGATACAGCAGCGGCGAGGCCTCAGCGCGGTACGCGCAGCGCTCGACCTCGCCGACAAAAATCACATGGTCGCCCTCGGCGTACTGGCTGCGGTTGAAACACTCGAAGGTGGCGGCGGCGCCTGCTAACAGAGGTGCGCCGCTCACACCTTCGCTGAACGCCACATCGGCCCAGCGGTCGGTGCCGCGGCTGGCAAAACGTAGGGCCAGTGCCTGCTGGTCGGCTGCCAACACATTGATGGCGTAGTGCATCCCATTGGAGAAAGCCACCATCGAGCCGGCTGCACGCGACAGACTCCAGAGGACCAGCGGCGGTGTGAGCGAGACCGAGTTGAAGGAGTTGGCGGTCAGGCCAACCAACTCACCCTCGGCGGTGCGCGCGGTGACGATGGTCACGCCGGTGGCAAACATGCCCAGCGAAGCACGGAACTCGAGCGCAGAAAAGTCGGGGGGGCGGGCCTGAAGGCCGGCAGATCGGGCGGGGGACATAGATGGACGTTAACCGAACGGTTGCCTGAATAAATAATGGAAACGTCGCTGGCCGGGCCGTTGTTGGCTTCCAGCGCTTCACGGAGATCAAAGTTGCAGGATCACAAAACACCTGGCAGGCTTGTTACCCTGGGCGCCCCGGCACGTTTTGGCCGGAGAAAAAAAGAATGTGAAGCGATGATTTTCTGCGAATTCTGCGACGGGATCGAATTCAAGGGGCTGCTCAACGCTGGCGACAGATTTTGGCCAGGTGACCGGACGGCCGCACCATGATCCCCGCCTTCAGCATTTTGGGCAGCGGCCCCACGGTCATTTTGCTGCACGGGATTGGTGGCGGGCACACCGCCTTCGCGCCACAGGTCGAAACCCTGGCCAGTGCGGGTTACCGCGCGGTGGCCTGGGACATGCCGGGTTACGGCCGCAGCGCACCGATTGAGCCCTACACCTTCAAGGGGCTGGCGCAGCGGCTGCTTGATCTGATCGATGCCTTGCGCTGCGACAGCGTTACGCTGGTGGGCCACAGCATGGGCGGCATGGTGGCGCAGGAGCTGGTGGCGCGGCGGCCCGAGCGGGTCAACCGCTTGGTGCTCTGCGGCACCTCGGCGGCGTTTGCGCAGCGCAGCGATGGCACGCGGGCGGACGGCTGGGCACAGCGCTTCATCGCCCAGCGCACCGCGCTGCTTGATGCCGGCTTGAGCATGGCGCAACTCGCGCAGCGGCTGATTCCGCAAATGGTCGGCCCCGGTGCGTTGCCCGAAGGCCTGCGCCTGGCTGAATTCTGCTTGGCCCAGGTGCCCAGCGCCACCTACCGGCGCGCGATGGAGGCGCTGATGACCTTTGACCGCCAGCGCGAACTGGGCCAGATCGGCGTGCCCACGCTGCTGATCGGGGGCGAGTTCGACCGCGTGGCCGCACCCGCCGTCATGCGCCAGATGGCGGCGGCCATCCCGCTGGCGCGCTACGCCGAGATGCCTGGCATGGGCCACCTGATGAATCTGGAGGCACCGGACGAATTCGATGCCCTGCTGCTCGAATTTCTGCGCGAGCCTCAGCCCGAGTCATCGGCGCACTTGCACTGAGGCCGCTTTGCTCAGACGCGCTGTGAGGCCAGCCCAGCGGTGGCACGAGGTTGGGTGCGACCGGCCATGCCCGCAAACCCGAAGTCCATCGCCGGCACCTCGCCGCTGATCAGCTCGGCCAGCGCCTTGCCTGAGCCAGCGCCGTGGGTCCAGCCCAGGGTGCCGTGGCCGGCGTTGATCCAAAGTTTGCCGATTTTGGTGCGGCCGATCAGCGGGATGTTGGTCGGCGTGGCGGGACGCAGACCGGTCCAGAACTGCGGGTCGCCGCCTTCTTCGGGCGTGCGGGTGTCGGCCATGCCGGGGAACACTTCTTCGATGCGCTTGACCAGCATGGCGCAGCGCTTTTTGGCCAGCGGTGTGTCCAGCGCGAGATCGAAGCCGCCGAGCTCGATGGTGCCGGCCACCCGCAGCTGGTTGCCCAGGCGCGACATGGCGAGCTTGTAGGCGTCGTCGATCATGCTCACATGGGGCGCGCGCTCTGGTCGGAGCAGCGGCAGCGTGGCGCTGTAGCCTTTGCCAGGGTAGATGGGCACGTGGACGCCGACCGATTTCAACAGCGGTGTGGTGTACGAGCCGCAGGCAACCACGTAAGCGTCGGCTTGCAGGGCGCGTGCTTGGCCGATGATGCGGTCGCGCACGCGGACTTGGCGCGTCGAGCCGTTGTCTGTCTCGATGCGCTCAATGTCGTGGCCCATCAGCAACTGGGCACCGCGCTGGGCACAGAGCGCAGCGAGCTGCTGGGTGAACATCCGCGCATCGCCAGACTCGTCCGACGGGGTGTAGGTACCGCCCACGATGCGATCGGCAAAGGCATTGAGCGCCGGCTCGATGCGCAGCAACTCGGCGCGGTCGATCACGCGGCGCTTGACGCCAAACTTTTGCATCACCGCCGCCGCGTCGGCCGCGCCATCGAACGATTTCTGGTCGCTGTAGTAATGCGCGATGCCGCGCTCCAAACGGTTGTATTCGATGCCGGTCTCGGCCACCACGTCCTTCAGTGCTGCATGGCTGTAAGAGCCCAGGGCCACGATCTGGGCCACATTGCGCTCAAACGCCGCGTCGTTGCACTGGCCCAGAAATTGCAAGCCCCAACGCCACTGGGCCAGATCGAGCTGCGGGCGAAACAGCAAAGGCGCGGTGGCAGAAAACATCCACTTCAGCGCCTTCAGCGGTGCTTCGCGGTTGGCCCAGGGCTCGCAGTAGCTGACTGAGATTTGCGCGGCATTGGCGAAACTGGTTTCCAGCGCGGCATCAAGCTGGCGGTCCACCAGCGTCACCTCGTGCCCGCGTTGCAGCAGGTGCCAAGCGGTGCTCACGCCGATGATACCGGCGCCCAAAACAACAACTCTCATGGCCTGCTCCTGGCAATCTGGGGAATGGATAAAGACCCGCCAGTATGTGAAAAACGGGCTGCGAAGTGAAGCAAGATGAAACTAAAATGATAGTTATCACGATCGCTAATACAGCAACCGCTGGCGATCAAGGTCTGGCCTCTTCTTTTGCCCATCCGCTGGAGTTTTTGCCATGAGCACATTTGACCCCGACGCCCTGGAATGCCTGGCCGCCATCGTGGAAGAAGGCGGCTTCGAGCGTGCTGCGCAGCGGTTGTCGATCACGCAGTCGGCGGTGTCGCAGCGCCTGCGCGCGCTGGAGTCGCAGGTGGGCACGGTGTTGATCGTGCGCAGCCGCCCGCTCAAGCCCACGCCGGCGGGCCAGCTCATGATCAAGCACGCCAAGATGATGCGGCTGCTGCGCGCCGACTTGGAGAAGGACCTCAAGGAACTCGCGCCCAGTTCAACCGGTGGCGTGCGCGACGACGAGCGCATTTCGGTGGCCATCAACGCCGACAGCATCGCCACCTGGGCCTTGCCCGCGCTCAGCGCGCTGGCGCAAGGGGGTCTGCCCATCGAAATCATCACCGACGACCAGGACTTCACCCACGAGTGGTTGCGCGAGGGTCAGGTGTTGGGTTGCGTGACCTCGCTCGGCCAGGCGCTGCGCGGTTGCAAGATGGAAGCGCTGGGCGGGATGGACTATGTGCTGGTGGCCTCAGCCGCTTACGCCCGCGAGCAGTGCCAGCAGGGCCTGACCGCGCACAACTTTCACCACTACCCCTTCATCGCGTTCAACCGCAAAGACCATTTGCAGCGCCTGTTCATCGCCCAGGCGTTTGGCCTGCCGAGGGTGTCGCTGCGCCAGCTGTTCGTGCCGTCCAGCGAGGGGCAGGTTCGCGCGGTGCAGGCGGGCTGGGGCGTGAGCGTGTTGCCCGAGCTGCATGTGCGCGAGCGGCTGGCGCGCGGCGAGCTGGTCAATCTGGTGCCGCAGCATGCGTTGCGCGTGACGCTCTACTGGCACTGCTGGAACCTGAACTCCGATGTGCTGGAGTCGATGACGCAGGCCTTGCGCCAAGCGGCGGCAAAACACCTGCATCCGCTGCCGACGTAAAAAAGCCCCGCCAAGGCGGGGCTTTTTCAGCAGGCGGTGAGCGAATTACTTCGGCATCACGACCGTGTCAATGACGTGGATCACGCCGTTGCTGGCAGCGATGTCGGTTGCGGTGACCTTGGCGTTGTCTACCGTCACGCCACCCGTGGTGGCGATGGTCAGCATGCTGCCTTGCACGGTCTTGACTTGGCCGGCCTTGACGTCCTTGGCCATGACCTTGCCTGGCACCACGTGGTAGGTGAGCACGGCGGTGAGCTTGGCCTTGTCTTTCAGCAGCGCGTCCAGATCGGCCTTGGGCACTTTGGCGAATGCGGCATCGGTCGGCGCAAACACGGTGAACGGGCCTGGACCTTTGAGCGTATCAACCAGACCCGCTGCTTGGATGGCGGTCACCAGGGTCTTGAAGTTGCCGGCGCCAATGGCGGTGTCAACGATGTCTTTGGCGAAGGCCGAGGTCATGGCGCCGACGGTGATGAGGGAGGCGATAAGGATTTTTTTCATGGGAAGCTCCAGAGAGAAGGGGTTGAAGAGAGGGAAATTCATCAGTCTCTTGACCTGACGACCCGGTGGCCTGAGCTGGTGACACCCAGATTTCCAGAACCAGAAAAAGCTGATGGGTGGAACAATATCCGAATTCGATCAAAAGGTGACTGATTGGTATGTAACGTTACTTTGCAGTGGGGTTATCGACTTGATCGTCAATTTCAGGCACAATTTCTGCTTCGCTTTTATGATTCACCCATGTCAAGTGTTGCCTTGCCCTCCACCGTCGCCGTACCCAAACGCAGTTTTCGCCAGCAAATGCACATTGCCCGTGAGGACGCGATCGTTGCGGCGGTGAACCGGCTGCTTGCCGAAAAAGGCTTCGACGCCATGACGGTGGACGAGGTGGCGGCTGAGGTGGGCATCGCCAAGGCCAGCTTGTACAAACACTTTCCCAGCAAGGAAGACTTGGCAGCGGCGGCGATGGTCCGAGTGATGCAGCGCGCCCAAGCCTTCCTGGACAGTCTGGACACCAGCCAGGCGCCGCTCGATCTGCTCAAAGCCGTGGCGCGCTGGACGATGGAGGTGCAACTCGCTGGCGAGATGCCCTCGCTGCCCAGCGAAAACTCCAGCCTGCGGGCCACGCTCACCACCAGCAAGCCCTACGTGGACGGGCTGATGGATGTGAGCGAACGCCTCGGTGGTTGGATACAGGCCGCGCAGGCCAATGGCAGCGTCAACCCTGCTCTGCCTCCGATTGCGGTGCTCTACACGCTGTACGCTCGCGCTTGCGACCCGGTGCTTGGCTTCCTCAAAGGCTCAGGCCTGTACAGCACCGATCAGATCATCGACATGGTGCTCAGCACCTGCTTCGACGGCTTGAAGGCTGCTTGACTCCCCCGCGTCCGCCTGCGGCGCTCGCCCCTGGGGGGTGAAGGCAAAGCGGGCGCAGGGAGACCACGCTCACCGGGGCGCAGCGGTCAACACACCAACAGCACGGGCACTTTGCAATGCGCCAGCACCCGCGTCGCGACCGAACCCATGACCAAGTTGCCCAACGCGCTGTGGCCGTGCGAGCCCATCACGACCAGATCGAACGCGCCAGCCTCGGCCGCTTTGGCGATCAACTCGCCCGCCGAGCCCACCTTGTGCACCACTTGGGCATCGATGCCATGGCGCTGCAAGAATTTCACCACCGGCGCGGTCACCTTCTCAGCCTCTTCGGCGTGGTAACCGTCGGCCACCGCCTTGCCCACTGCTGCGCGCGCGCGAGGCGGCAGCGGCGATTGCACGCTGAACAGCGTGTAGACGTTCTTCGAGCCAAACACCTCGTCGTGGGTGGTCAGGTAGGCCAGCATTTTCTTGGTTTAGGCACTGCCGTCAACCGCAAGCAAGATTTTCGTCGGGGGCTCCTATTCGATCGGGTGGTATTTGGGTTGGGCACCATTTCAGATTACGGTCGCAAGCCCGCGGTGCCTTGCGCTGGCGCAAGCGGTGTGTCGAAGGATTGCGCACGCATGGGCACCGTGATCAGCGATTGCGGTTCAAACGCGGCCTGCTCACCCTTGTCGGCGTAGCCCAGCGGATTGGCCACGATGCGGCAGCGACCCACCTGGCGGTTTTGGGGACAGTGCAAATGGCCGTGCAGCCAGAGGTCGGCCTGCGGCAGCAGGTCGTCAAGCGCGTTGCAAAAGCCGGCGGTGCCCGGGTTCAGGCCATAGCGCGGGTCGGCGCTGTGCAGCGTGGGCGCGAAATGCGTCACCACCACCGTACTGCCCTCAAACGGTTGCGCCAGCGCCTCACGCAGCCACTGTTGGCAATCCAGCGCCATCGCGCGCATGGCCTCGGCATCGAACAGGCGGCCGTGGCGCTGGCCGGCCATTTTCGTCAGGTAGTGATTGGCGGCGCGAAAGGCTTTTTCGCGTTGGCGCAGGCGGTGGGTGAGTGGGTCGGTGGCGAGGGCAGCATGGCCAGCGCTGCGGGCTTTGCCCTTGGACTGCTCCGCTGGAGGAGCTTTTGCTGGCAGGTCGCCGAGCGCGTCGTAGTCGGCCCAGAGCGTGGTGCCGATCAGCCGCACGCCATCGAAGTGCACTGTCTCGCGCTCCAGCCACTGGATGCCCAGGCGTTCGCAGGCTTGGCGAAGGCCAAGGTGTGCGGCGTCCACGTCCATCGCGTCGTATTCGTGGTTACCGGGGACGAACACCACCGGCGCTGGCCAGCCCGCGTAGGCAGAGAGCGGTGAGAAGCGCTGCAAGCCCCAATCGGGCTCGGTCATCACACTGCCGTCGTACCGGGTCTGGTAAGAGCCAATGTCGCCGGCGAGCACCAGCAGATCGGCGCCCGGTGCGGGCTCGGGCTGGAAGCCTGGGTTGGCTTCCAAGTGCAGGTCACTGAGCAGCTGGATCTTCATGCGGGGTATTTTCCGCCAGCGCCGTGCCAGCCAAATCGTGGGCCGATGCGCGCTCGACAGCATGGCGCAGCCAACGGTGCGCGCCGTGGTGTTCGGCTTGGCGGCGCCACAGCGCGTCGATGTGTACCGGGGGCACCGCCAGCGGTAGCTCGAGCAGCGCCAACCGGTGTTCCATGCCGGTGGCGCCCACGAAATGGCGCGGCAGCACGGTGAGCAAGTCGGTGGTGGCGACCACTTGGCCAGCGGTAAAAAACTGGTTCACGGTGAGCACCACCCGGCGCTGGCGCGACATCGCGGCGAGTGCTTCGTCGACAAAGCCGAACGGCCGTCCTGAGAAGCTCACCAGCAGGTGGCGCGCGTCGCAATAGGCGTCCAGGTTGATCGGCTGGCCAGCCAGCGGGTGGCCGCGCCGCATCACCACCACGTATTCCCCGTCGTACAGGCGCTGGTGCAGAAAGCGCGGGTTGTGTTCCTGCAGGTGCACCGCGCCCAGCTCGGCCAGCACGCCAGGGAAATGGCCGATCGCCAGATCGGCGCTGCCCGACTCCAGCAGCTCGCGCGGGTCTCGCGTGGTCAGCGGCAGGATGCGCAGGGTCACGCCTGGCGCCTCGTGCTCCAGGATGTCCATCAGCCCCGGCACGATCTTGGTGGCGGTGGCATCGGCCATGGACAAGACGAACGCGTTCTCAGCGCTCGCTGGATCGAAGCGGCCCGGCGCCAGGGACTGGCGCAGTTGCGCCAGCGCATCGCGCACCGTGGGCCACAGCGCCAGGCCCACCGGCGTGGGCTCAACACCGTAGCCGGCGCGCTTCACCAGATCGTCGCCCAGCGCCTCACGCAGGCGCCGCAGCGCGTTGCTCACCGCCGGCTGCGTCATGGCGAGATTGTGGGCTGCTCGGGTGAGGTTGCGCTCAGCCATGACCTCATCGAACACGCGCAAAAGGTTCAGATCAAGGGTACGGAAGTTGGGGCTATTCATCACCTTGGTGAATATATGGCATCACAAAACCAAATTGGCACAGATATAGGGTTTACCCTAATATCTGCCCATTCGCGCTGCTCAAGTCCAACAAGCCTCCAGCGCCCTCCCCGTTTAGAGAAAGTTCATCATGCGCACCGCCACCATTTTTGGCTCGTTCCCCAACCCCGCCGCACAGCCTGCTGCCACGCCCGTCGCATCCCCTGCCGTGGCGCCGGTGTTTGAATCCTATTCCCGCGACGGCGCGCCATTGGCCGACGCCAGCAGTGCGGTTGCCGCAGGCATTTTCGAGTCTTGCTCGAACCAATCGGGTGTTGTGCCGACTGCGGCAACCGGTCCTGTGAACACAACCGTGGGCACTTGGCTGGGCCGCATCCAGCGGTCATTCGATCGTTGGACAGCGTCGAATGCACAAGCCCGCGCCGATGCGCGCGTGTGGGACGTTGCCCGCAGCGACCCAAGCATCATGGCCGATCTGATGCACGCCCGGCCGTGCGACGACAGCGAGTTGTTGGGCGAAACAACCGAAGCCGCCGTGCGCGCGCCCGCTGCTCCCATGCTGGAAGCCATACCCGCGGCGTGTCAGCCGCACCAGCGAACCGCTGGCCAGGGCTGGGGCCGGATCATCGAAGACGCGTACCAACACCGTTTTCACCAAGCGCGCTACCAGCGCGCCTAACCAGGGCCGTGGTGAACACCATTCACCACAACGCCGAAGATTTTGACGTTTTAGGTCGACCCTCAGCACTGAGGCCATCCACAAGACGGGCCTCTCATTTTTTGGAGTTTTACATGATCGCCAACCCCCGTATTTCTGATCTCTCTGCCTACCCCTTCCAGCAGGCTGCCCCGTCAGCCACTCCCGCCTCAGCACAAGCGAGTCGCGTGAGCGCGGGACCGCTGTCGGTGTTGTTGTTGGCGGCCTTGGTGGCCACGCTGGTGTTGCTGGCGGACCGCTTTGTCAACACCTGGGCCGACGAACACCTGTTTCTGGGTTGGATGCTGTTGTGGGTGGTGATCTTTGCGGGCTTGGCGCTGTTTGCTGGCACCGCGCGCGCGCTGGCAGCGCGGGCCATCTGCGCGCTCGACGGCTGGGCGCAATCTCGCGCCCATGCGCGCGCCGAGGCACGCCTTTGGGTGATTGCCCGCAGCGACCCGCGCGTGATGGCCGATTTGGTCGCGATCCGCGCCCACGCCGAGAGCGGCTTCGGCTTGGCTTCGGTGCCAGTCGGCATGGAGCCGCAGAGCCAGGCGCCTGAGGCGCGCGGCTGGGCGGCACACATCGAGCGCATGGGCCAAGGCCACGCGCGCAACATGCACATGCACTACATCTGATCGACCTGCTCAGTTAAAAAGCACAAAGCCACCGCAAGCGGTGGCTTTGTGCTTTGTGAGGCGCCAGCAGACCAGGGCTGCTGGATTGGCGCGGATCAGCCAGCGATCAATCCGCCAGCGCTGTCAGCCGTTGCTCCAACGCGGCCTTGGTTCCCACCAGCTCCTGCGGCAAGCGGTGAGCCAACTGCTCAAAATGGGCATCGTGCAGTTTCAGCTCGGCCTGCCAGGCCGCCTTGTCGATGCTGGTCACGGTGGCGAACTGTTCGGCGCTGAAATTCAGACCGGTCCAGTTAATCTCGCCGTAGGTCGGCGCCACACCGAACACCGTCTCGGTGCCCTGCGCTTCACCTTCGATGCGGTCAATCATCCACTTGAGCACGCGCATGTTCTCCCCGTAGCCGGGCCAGACAAACTTGCCCGCCTCGTCCTTGCGGAACCAATTGACGCAGAACATCTTGGGCAAGATCGCACCGGTGTTGGCCATGGTGTGCCCCAGGTTCAGCCAGTGCTGGAAGTAGTCGCTCATGTTGTAGCCGCAGAACGGCAGCATGGCGAACGGATCTCGGCGCACCACGCCCTGCGCGCCAAAGGCGGCGGCGGTGGTTTCCGAGCCCATGGTGGCGGCCATGTAAACGCCTTCGGTCCAGCTGCGCGCTTCGGTCACCAGCGGTACGGTGGTGGAGCGGCGCCCGCCAAACATAAAGGCGTCGATCGCCACACCGCCCGCGTCGTCCCACTGCGGATCGAGCGCGGGGTTGTTGGTGGCGGCCACGGTGAAGCGCGAGTTGGGGTGCGCGGCCTTGGCGCCAGTTTCTTTGGCGATCTGCGGCGTCCAGTCTTTGCCTTGCCAGTCGATCAAATGGTCGGGCAACTTCCCGGTGTCTTTCTCCATGCCTTCCCACCACACGTCGCCGTCGTCGGTGAGCGCCACGTTGGTGAAGATCGCGTCTTTGTTGAGCGAGCGCATGCAGTTGGGGTTGGTGTGCATGTTGGTGCCGGGTGCGACGCCGAAGTAACCCGCTTCCGGGTTGATGGCGTAAAGCTTGCCGTCGGCATGCGGCTTGATCCAGGCGATGTCGTCGCCGATGGTGGTCACCTTCCAGCCGGCAAACCCAGCCTCGGGCGGCACCAGCATGGAGAAGTTGGTCTTGCCACAGGCGCTGGGGAACGCCGCGGCCACATGGTATTTCTCGCCCTGCGGGTTGGTCACGCCCAGGATCAGCATGTGTTCGGCCAACCAGCCGGCACCACCGGTGTCGGTGGCGGCTTGGCGGCCCATGCTGGACGCGATGCGCAGTGCCAAACACTTCTTGCCCAGCAGCGCGTTGCCGCCGTAGCCCGAGCCGAAGCTCCAGATCTCGCGCGACTCGGGGTAGTGCACGATGTACTTGATCTTCGGGTTGCAGGGCCAGCTGGTTGTATCGACCTCTCCTTCGGCCAGTGGCGCGCCCACGGTGTGCATGCAGGGCACGAATTCACCGTCGGTGCCGAGCACGTCAAACACCGCTTTGCCCATGCGCGTCATCAGCTTCTGGTTCACCACCACATAGGCGCTGTCGGTCAGCTCGACGCCGATGTGGGCGATGTGCGAGCCCAGCGGGCCCATGCTGAACGGCACCACGTACATGGTGCGCCCGGTCATGCAACCGTCAAACAGCGGCTGCAGCGTGGCGCGCATCTCGGCCGGGGCCATCCAGTTGTTGGTGGGGCCAGCGTCTTCTTTTTCTTCGGAACAGATGTAGGTGCGGTCTTCCACCCGGGCCACGTCCGATGGGTCGGAGCAGGCAAGAAAACTGTTGGGCCGCTTGGCGGGATTCAGCGGCGTGAAGGTGCCCGCGTCCACCAGCTGCTGGCACAGGCGCTGGTACTCGGCATCGCTGCCGTCGCACCACACCACGTCGGCCGGCTTGCACAAGGCCACCATGTCGGCCACCCAGGCGATCAGCCGGGCGTGTTTCACATAGGTGGGTGTGTTGAGGTTCAGGCCCTGCATCGCGGGAGAGTTCATGAAAGTGGCTCCAGAGGATTGATCAAGCAGCTTGGCACCAAGACACCAACAGCCGCAGACCACGATCACCGTGGACGGAGCGGCTGTGCAAAGACTCGCGTGCAAAAACAAGAGGCGTGGCGTGCAGGGCGGTGGGCACTCGGATCTGCTGCGCGGGTCACGCGGGGCACAGGGAGCGTTTTGGTGGGTTTGTGAACCCGCACCGCGCTGGACGAACCAGCCAAGCCCGCCATTTTAAGAAGCGACCGTGCCGGTTACCAAGGCGTTACATGCAAACCCCGCATAACCTCATGCAACAAACGATGCAGGGGGCGACATCGGCCATTCGGAACGGTCGAGCCACCCGCAAAAAAGCCGAACACGCCATGGGCATGTTCGGCCGATCGGGCCAGAAGCCAGGGTCAGGCCATGGACACGGCAATGAACGCGAGCAGGAAAATCAGCACAGCGCCTGCCATCGGTAACACGACGGGCATCATCGGCACGATGGACTCGACCACATCTTCGGGCTGATGGGCGAGCGTGTGGCGATCGGGCTGGGACATGAAAACTCCAAATGGGAAGATGGCAAAGGACGGCATTCTAGAGGCAGCGGCACACGCTTTTGCCGTCGCCGGCCGCCACGGTGTCGGTCTTGCCAAACACCAGATTTTGGCTGGCGCAGGTGAAGCGGGCGGTGGCCAGCGCATCTTGGTTGCTCAGGAATTTGAGAAAATCAAAACGCTTGGACTGGCGCCGGGATGACGCCAACAAAGAAGCCCCGCCGTCGATAGCCAGCACAGCACAAAACACCTCGTGCAAATCCACGGGTGTGCGTTAAGTGCGTCGGCGCACGCTTTGCCTCAGCGACAAAATCTCTTCGGCCTTCTCTCGGCTGATGCCGCTGGCGTGTCTCAGTCGCATCCCGCTGTTGTCCAGCCCCCATGAAAAAACTGAAGACAGGCGCTTAAACCAGCCGCGCGTCAAATCCGTCGGCGCGCAAGCAAGCGATCACCTGCGCGGTGTGCTCGCGTCCGCGCGCCTGCACCACGAGTTCGATGGACACGTTTTGTGCCGCCAGCAGGGTGAAGGCGCGCTGGTGATGCACCTCGTCAATGTTGGCGCCAGCGCCTGCCACGATGGCGGTGATGCGCGCCAGGTTGCCTGGCACGTCGCGCGCGCTTACCTCGATGCGCGCCAGCCGACCGGCGCGCACCATGCCGCGCTCGATGATGGAGGCCAGCAGCAGCGGGTCGATGTTGCCGCCACACAGCACCAGCCCCACCCGTCGGCCAGCGAAGCGCTCGGGGTGGCGGATCAGGGCGGCCAGGCCGGCGGCGCCAGCGCCTTCCACCAGCGTTTTCTCGATCTCCAGCAGCATCACGATGGCTTCTTCGATGTCGCCCTCGTCGACCAGCAGCAGCTCATCGACCCGCTCGCGGATGATCGCCAGGGTGAGCTCGCCCGGTGTGCCGACCGCAATGCCTTCGGCGATCGTGCTGCTGCCCTGGGGCAGATGGGTGCCGCGGATGGCGTTGACCATGGCCGGAAATCGCTCGGCCTGAACACCCACGATGTGCATGTCGGGTTTGAGCGCACGCGCCACGGTGGCCATGCCCGCCATCAGGCCGCCGCCGCCGATCGCCACCACCAGCGTGTCCAGATCCGGTTGCACCCGCAGCATTTCCAGCGCTACCGTACCCTGCCCCGCGATGATGGCTTCGTCATCGTATGGGTGCACAAACACCAGGCCCTGCTCTTGCGCCAGCGTGCGCGCGTGCAGCCGGGATTCGTCGAGCGTGTCGCCGTGCAGCACCACCTCGGCGCCAAAACCGCGCGTGCGCTCGATCTTCACACCCGGTGTGAAGACCGGCATCACGATCACCGCGCGGATGGCCAGGCGCTGCGCGTGGTACGCCACGCCTTGGGCGTGGTTGCCGGCGCTCATGGCGACCACACCGCGCGCGCGCTCGACCTCGCTGAGCTGCACCAGCTTGTTGCAGGCGCCGCGCTCCTTGAACGACGCGGTGTATTGAAGGTTCTCGAATTTGAGGAACACGGTGCAGCCCAGCAGCTGCGAGAGCGTGCGCGATTCAACGAACGGGGTTTCCAGCACCTGACCTTGCAGGCGGGCGGCGGCGGCTTCGATGTCGTGGAGTTGCAGCATGCCGACATTGTGGCGGCGCAGCCCGAGCGGTCGTGTGTCACGCAGCGCCAGATGCTCGACTGGGCGCCAGGCAAAGTACCCACAAACTCCCGTATCTCTGGCTTTCTCTCCCTTCCAACTTGCCGGAAGCTGGGTTATGGTCCGCTTGGAAGCAAGGTCTTGCCCTTGCTGGTGTGACTTGTCAAGCCCCTCCCTGGAGACCAACGAATGAGCAAACGCACGGCGGAGCCGCTCCCGTCAGCGGCACTGCGCCCTGGCGGTGAAGCGCGCGAGGGCCGCGTGTTCGTGCCGCCTGGGTTGCGACAGGCGCCGGTGCTTGATCTCATGTGTTCGCACTTCGTGCTCACCCTGGCCGCGCGCCAGGGGCCGCGTTTCAATGTGCGCCGCGATCTCAACAGCTTGCTCTCGCTGGCGGGGCGGCATCTGGTCTGGCCACACACCGTGCTGGCTCGGGTGCGCGAATTTTTGGGGCGGCGCTGCAAAGACAACGAGCTGTGGACCGGGCATGACAGCCTGAGCCCGGCGGCTTTTATGGAGCGCTACGGCGTTTGGCGCGGCCCTTACGAAGAAGGCACGTTGTTTTTCTACCTGGACGAGTACGCCAAAGAATCGCCGAAAGACCTGCTCTCGGTGCTGGCCGTCACTGGCGATTGGCTGAGCCAGACGCTCAAAAAACACTCCACGCTGGTGGAGAAAAACATCGACGCGCTGGCTGGCCTGCTGCAGCTCAACCGAGCCGAGCGCGCGCTGTTGCTCTACGGCACGCTGGCTCGCTACCAGCGCGATCTGCGCTCCATCCTGGTCGAGTTCAAGGTGAACAACGCGCCCGAGGCCTACGCCGCGATCGCCGATGTGGCGGGCGTGAAGGCCAGCGAGGTGGGCGAGGCGCTGCGCGCGGGCTCGCGGCTGGAGCGCATCGGCATGGTGGAGAACCTGATCTCCGAGCACAACATCACCGACCTGGCCGACCTGATGAAGGTGAGCGAAAAGCTGCCGCCGGTGCTGATGCGCGAGTACCAAACGCAGAGCGAACTGATGGCGGTGTTCACCCGCCCAGCTGCGCGCTCTACGCTGACCGCCCACGATTTCGCGTTTGTGGGCGACGACGTGCGCCTGCTGTCGGCCCTGTTGCGCGAGGCGGTGGCGCGCAAGGAACCGGGTGTGAACGTGCTGGTCTATGGCCCGCCCGGCACCGGCAAGACGGAGCTGGCGCGGGTGGTTGCGGCAGCGGCCGGGCTGGCGCTGTTCGAGGTGGAATACGCCGACCGCGACGGCAACGCGCTGAGCGGTCGCGACCGCTACCGCTCGCTGCAAATCGCGCAGGTGTTCCTCAAGGGCACGGTGCATTCGGCGTTGCTGTTTGACGAGGTGGAAGACGTGTTTCCGCCGATTTCTAGCGAAGCCGCGCAGCTGATGGCACGCGCCGAACATGTGGCTGCGCCGCACACCGGCAGTGTGAGCGGCAAGGCCTGGGTCAACCAGATTCTGGAATCCAACGCGGTGCCCACGTTGTGGGTCACCAACCGCATCGAGCAGATCGACCCGGCGTTTCGCCGCCGCTTTGCCTACCACCTCGAACTCAAAAGCCCGCCGCCCGGCGCGCGCGAACAGTTGGTGCGCAAGACGCTGGAAGACGTACCGGTGTCCGAGGCGCTGGTGGCGCGCCTGACCGAGCGCAAAGGCCTCACGCCAGCGCAGATCCGCACAGCGGTGCGTTTTGCGCAGCTCGCGGCGGCGCCTGTCAAGTCCGCCGTGAGGAGTCGTCGCAAGGCTGCGGCGCCGTTGCTCGACGAGCTGATCGAGCGCCAACTCAAAAACGCCGACCTCGCGCTGGGTCGCCGGCCCGACCTGGTGCAGCGCCCCAGCGTCACGCAGTACAGCCTGGACATGCTCAACCTGGAGAGCCGCTGCGAGATTGCCCGCATCATCATTGCGCTGAAGAACCGGGGCCACGGCTGTCTGTGTTTTCATGGAGCGCCCGGCACCGGCAAGACCGCGCTGGCCGAGCACCTAGCGCAGCAGCTGGAACGCCCGCTCATGATCCGACGCGCCAGCGATCTGGTGAGCAAGTTTGTGGGAGAGACCGAGCAGCAAATGGCGGCGATGTTCCGCGAGGCCGAGGCCGAGAAAGCGGTGCTGCTGCTCGATGAAGCCGACAGCTTTCTGCAAGACCGGCGGGGCGCCCAGCGCACCTACGAGGTGACCGAGGTCAACGAGATGCTGCAAGGCATGGAGCGCCACAACGGCATCTTCATCTGCACCACCAACCTGATGGACAGCATCGATCAGGCCGCGCTGCGCCGCTTCACCTTCAAGATTCGCTTCAAGCCGCTCACCGCCGCCCAACGCGAAGCCATGTTTGTGGTGGAAGCCCTGGCCGGTGACGCCAGCCGCCTCACGCCCGATCTTTCGCAAGGCCTGGTGCGCCTGGAACAGCTCTGTCCCGGCGACTTCGCCGCTGTCAAACGGCAGATCGACATCCTCGGTGAAGCCCTAGAGCCCAGCGAATTCCTCGCCCAGCTGGAGGCTGAGCACCGCATCAAACCCGAGGTGCGGGAAGCCAGAAAGATCGGCTTCTAGATGGGATCCCCCCGCGCCGGCTTTGCCGTCACCCCCCAGGGGGCGGCACTGGCGGCCTGGCAAAGCCAGTTCCGCGGTGCCCTGGAAAACTGCCTCTCTTCTGGCCGAGTGCTTTCATGGCGCGACGTGTTTTCAGTCCAGGGTGCGCTGGGCCAGCTTGTCTGAGCCACACGCATCGCCCGCTGGCGGCTCACGGCAAGGCCGGTACCGAGGTCACACGCCAATGTTGGTCCTGGCAAATGCGTCCAGGTTGACCAAGCGGTGCTGGGCCAGCAGCTTGTACAGATCGGCTTCGCCGACCGAGCGCGACAGGTAGGCGTCGCAGCCAGCCAGACCAGCTTTCATGCGGTCCATGCTGCCAGCAACCGCAGCAAACATGACGACCAAGGGCGCGCGCCCGCTGTGCTTTTCCTGCTTGGCCGAGCGGCAAACCTGAAAGGCGTCGGGTTGGCCACTCAAGCGATCGATCACCACCATCCGGTACAGATGTGCCTTGAGCATCACCAGCGCCTGTACCGACTCGCGCGACCAGTCCACCGAGAGCTCGTATTTTTTGAACCGCTTGAGCAGAATGCGCCCCTCCACCAGGCTCTCGGCCACCAGCAGCACATCACCTCGCGGCAACTCGGGCGCGTCAGACGCGGGGCGCTGACCCAGAGGGAGAATCGAGTCGCTGCTGCGGCGGCTGGGCCCAGCGCAGCCCACCGGCAGCGGCAGATCATCAAGCCCACCAAAGTCGGTCATGCGCATGACGCCGGGTCGCTGGGCTGAGGCTGACACCACACGCTGCGCGGGCATGGGCGGCATGGGTTTGGGCTTGGCTGAGGAGACCACAGCGACGGGGGCAAAAGCTGGCGCGAAGTCGGCCCGGCGCATCGGCCGGGTGGGCGGAAACTCAGCGTCGCGGGAGCGCCGACGCGGGCTGGCCGTGGACGTCATGGGTGGGAGTGAAACGCCCGATGAAAGCTCGGTGGATGGGAACCGGGTCTCCATGCCTGGCCGTGGCGATGTCAGCGACCGCGGGGGGTTGTCGTCGATTGAGCGCGCCTTGTCAGCCGCTGGTGCCGCCTGGACAACCGCGAGGCGATTGAGCTCGGCGAGCACCGCGGCCAGCTTCACCGGCTTGCGCTGCAGCGGCCAGCCTGTGCCACCGTCGGTTTTGCCGATCAGCATCACACGTCCGGGCAGTTCGGCATGGCGCACCAGGTGCAAGGCCTGCGGGCTGTCGGCGTTGACGATCAGGATTTGCGCGTCCATCACCTCGTCTTGCACCCAGTAGCCAGGCCCGTGGCGGGCTTCCAAGCGCAGAAACGACTCCAAGGTCGACGCCTCTTGCTGAGAGAAGCCCACCAAGGCAACGGTGTAGGAGCCACGCATCAAAATCACCCCATCTGTGTTCGGAAAAGTCAATGGGCATCAGTATGCCCGCGCGGCTCTCACAACAGAGCACTTCAATTTGTTGGCGATCGCACAACGGCTTGCGTGGCACGCCACAATCTGCGGCTTGCCCTCAACCCGGAGCCGCACATGCCCAGCCTCTACGATTTCGAAGCCCAGTCCATCGACGGTTACCCCGTGCAGCTTGAGCAGTACCGGGGAAAACCCCTGCTGATCGTCAACACCGCCAGCGCCTGTGGCTTCACGCCACAGTTTGGCGGCCTGGAGAAGCTGCACCAAACCTATGGCGATCGCGGGCTGGTGGTGCTCGGTTTTCCGTGCAATCAGTTTGGCAGCCAAGACAAGGGCAGCAACGAAGAAATCGCCACCTTTTGCCAGAAGAACTACGGTGTGAGTTTTCCCATGATGAGCAAGATTGAGGTCAACGGCGCCCAGGCCCACCCGCTCTATCAGTGGCTCAGCGCCGAAGCCCCAGGCCTCTTGGGCAGCAAGGCGATCAAGTGGAACTTCACCAAGTTTCTGGTGGGCAGGGATGGCCGGGTGATCAAACGCTACGCCCCGCAGGACGCGCCGGACAAGCTGGCGAAGGACATTGAAGCGGTTATCTGACGCTCCCCCGCGCCGGCTTTGCCGTCACCCCCCAAGGGGCGATGCTGGCGGCCCGGCAAAGCCGGTTCCGCGGCATCCTGGGTTCAAGGCACGTCGCGCCGGACGCTGGGCAGCTTCTGCGAAAGGGGAAGCACTGGACGCAGACCCTCCTAAATCCAGCGCAGCAGAAAACCTGCCACCAGTGGCAGAGCCACCGCGCTGAACAGCGCGCACAGGCCCATTGCCAAACCGGCAAACGCGCCCGACTCGGGATTGACCAAAAACGCGCGTGCAGTGCCGATGCCATGCGCAGCGGTGCCCAGCGCGAAGCCGCGTACCGACGGATCCCGGATACGCAGCGCGTCGAACACATAGCGCGCGCTGGCCGCACCGAGGATGCCGGTGCAGACCACTAACACAGCGGTCAGTGTGGGCAGGCCACCGATCTTTTCCGAAATGCCCATGGCCACCGGCGCGGTGACCGATTTGGGCGCGAGTGAGGCAATGGTTTCCTTGGAAGCGCCCAGCGCCCACGCCACGCCAATGGCCGCTACCGTGGCAGACAAGGTGCCCACCACCAGCGCGCCGAGCATCGGCAGCCACAGGCGCTTCAAGCGTGCTATCTGCTCGAACAGCGGCACGGCCAGCGCCACCGTGGCTGGGCCGAGCAGAAAGTGCACGAACTGCGCGCCTTCGAAGTAGGCGGCGTAAGGCGTGCTGGTCGCCCAGAGCAACGCGCCGAGCGTGATCACCGACAGCGCCACCGGGTTGGCCAGCGGGTGCAGCCCGCTGCGCTGGTAAACCAGAAAAGCGCCGTGGTAAACCAGCAGCGTGATCGACAAACCCAGCAGCGGTGAAGCCGAGAGATACACCCAGACATCGGCGAGGCGACCGACCGCCTCGCCCGCCAGAGGCAAGCCTTCGTTCATGAAGCGTCTCCATCCACGCGAGAAGGATCGGGTGGCGCCACGCGCTTCATCAACCAAGCCATGGTGAGCGCAGCACTCACCAGACCCACCAAGGTGCTGACCACCAGCGCCACCCCGATCGCCAGTGCCTCGTCACCCAGGCGCTCCAGATGCAGCATCACGCCCACACCAGCGGGCACAAACAGCAGCGAGAGGTGTTGCAGCAGGGTTTGCGTGGTGGGCTTGATGGCTTGCAGCGTCGCAGGGCGCAATACCAGCGCCAGCAACAACAGCGCCATGCCCACCACTGGGCCAGGCACCGGCACGGCCAGCGCACGCACCAGCGCCTCACCGATGAGTTGAAACACAAGCAAGGTGGCGAGGGCGGCGATCATCAGTCGAGCTTACCCCCGCGCGCCAGCTTCGATGTCGTCCCCGGTTTTCTCCAACGAGGCGCGAAAACTCGAACAGCAGCTCCACCAAGCCAAGCCGCGACGAGTCCCAGCGCTCGCGGATAGACAGAGATACCCGTGCTTTGCAAGGCCCGCCTTGGGCGCGATGCCTGACCTTATGCGGTGGATCAGGCGCTACAGCGCGGCGCTCATCTCACCTGCTCGGTCGTCACAACAAACCGTGTCAGCGTGTTGGGACCGAACGTCATGGTGATGGGCACGTCGCCGGCGTCGCGTCCGCGGGCCATCAACACACGGCCGATGCGCGGATGGTTGTGGCGGGCGTCGAAAGTGTGCCATTGCCCACCCAAATAAACCTCAAACCAGGCGCTGAAGTCCATCGGCGAAGGCACCATGGGCACGCCGATGTCGCCCAGGTATCCTGTGCAGTAGCGCGCCGGGATGTTCAGGCACCGGGCCAGCGTGACGGCGAGGTGGGCGAAGTCTCGGCACACGCCAGTTTGCTCTTGAAACCCCTGCAGCGCGCTGCGGTTGGCGCGCGCGCAGGCGTAGTCGAAGCGGATGCGCTGATGGACAAAGTCGCACACCGCCTGCACCCGCCCCCACCCCAATGGGGTGGCCCCGAACTGGCTCCAAGCGAACTCCAGCAACTCACTGTCCACCTCACAGTACCGGCTGGGCAGCAGGAACTGCAGCACCTCGGTGGGCAAATCTTGCGGCGCGTGCTGCCAAGCCTGCGGCACATAGGCGTCTGGCAGGCCGCTGTCAAAGATGCGCGCCTCGCTGGTCAAACGCACAGAGCTCACGCCAGACGGCACCTGAATGCGCCCGCAGCGGTTGCCGAACGCGTCGAGATACCCTTCCTCCGGCATGGCCGGAAAGACGGTGATGTGTTCAGGTTGTTGCAGGTCGCCTTCGCGGCTGGGATGCACGCGCAGCAAATGAATCAGCGCCGTGGGGGCGGTCACCGTCAGCTCGATGTCGTGGCCAATGTCGATAAGCATGCGTTTTCCTGAAGCGTGTGGTGGCGCAAAAAATTTTTGCTACCGATCATGACCCGACTTTAAAGAAGGGTGCACTCACCTTCCCCTACTACCGATGTAGGACAAGACCGGCTTTCCGCCAAAGCCGCGACTTGCTGCTTGGTTCATCAACTCGGCTTCATCGCTTGCTTTTTTGACGCGCTGGGCGGCATGTCAGCACGCTCCAAAATCTGCCCTTTCATCGAACCGTAAGTGCGTGCGTAAACCCAGGTGAATTCCGCGCCCATGAGAAAAATTTGGGCAGAGTAGTAGACCCAGACCAACAACACAACAAGGGACCCGGCCGCACCAAAACCCGACGCCACGCCGGTCTTGCCGATGTACAGCCCAATCAAGGTCTTGCCCAGCGTGAACAGCAGGGCCGTGACCCCAGCCCCAAGCCACACATCGCGCCATTGAACCCTGACACGCGGCATGAACTTGTAGATGAATGCGAAGACCGCGCCCGTCAGGCCGAAGCTGAGAACGGCATTCACCAATTGCACCACCGTCTCAAATCCCGTGAACCAAGCTCCCCACCACTTGCCCAGCGCCGCCATGCCGGCACTCAAAACCAGCGACACCATCAGCAAGAATGCCAGCCCAAAAATCATGCCAAAGGACAGCAGGCGGGCTCGCACCAAACCCCAGATGCCGCCGGCCTTTTCCCTTGCGGGGGCACGCCAGATCCGGTCCAAGGCGTCCTGCAATTCACCGAACACGCTGGTGGCACCGATCAACAGGAAGATTGCGCCCACCAGCGTGGCCGCTACACCTTCCGACGGCTTGCTGACGCTTGTCAACATGCCTTCAACAGCTGCGGCCGCGTCACGACCCATCACACTGGTCAACTGACCGAATATTTCTCCCCGCGCTGCCTCGGCACCGAACACCAGACCAGCGATGGCGATGACGATGAGGAGCAGCGGCGCAAGCGAAAAGGCGGTGTAGTAGGCCAGCGCCGCGCCCATGCTGGGTGCGTAGTCGTCAATCCAGGATTCACCCGCCTGCTTGACAAGCTGCCACCAAGCCTTGAGCTTCATTCATCGACTGCGTCGGCGTTGACGGCGGCTTCTGCCAGCTCCGTCATCAACTCATCGTTCTTGTACATGTCCTTGACCGCGTCTTTCAGCTTTTTGTTGTCGTCCTTGAACTTGAGCGCATGGGAGAAAGCCGCTGCGGTGCCGAAACCGGTGATGCCGTAATGCGTCATGCGCTGGTACTGCGCAATGATGACCGCGTCCAGCACCGGGCCCTTGTCGGGGGCTTCTTCGGTGGTGTGCTTCAGCGCTTCTGCCGCCAAGCCTTCCATGCCCTTGCAATGCTCCTTGGACACTTTGGCGTCGTGGTTGCCCAGCAGGGTTTTCAACAGGGTGGTGTGGCCCGCAATGCCTTCTTGCGACGTTTCAAGCATTTGCTTGAGTTTCGGATGGCTGGCTTTGGATGTCATCTTCTTCACCACGCGCAGCATCTGGTCGTTGGCTGACCAAAGATCCTTGAGTTCGTTGGTGTAGACGTCTGACAGATTGGCGATTTGGGACATGGTCATGTTTCCTTTGCGTGGAGGCAGCAAAAGTGCTGCGGCTGTTCATCGAACAGCTGCCCAGTGTTGGTTGGGGCCGATGCCCAAGCTGTAGGAAAGCTCCGCGTTGGTCCGTCGGCACAGGTTCCATGCTGCGGGTCGGCACTGTGATGGCGCCGTTGTCTCAAAAATTCTACGGTGACAAACACCGGGCAGCGACATTCAAGTGGGGGGCGAACTGATTCCCTGAACGACAGGACTCAGAATCCCCGTCCTTCAGAGCAAGGCGTGGTCGAAGGTTTTGGATTGGCGCTTGTGCACCGCGCGATGACCGCGAAGTCGGCGCAAGGGGATCAGTACTTCAGCGCCTCGTCGAGGACTTCCACCCAGTGCCGCACCGGCGTCTCGGTCCCACTTTGCAGATGCGTGATGCAGCCGATGTTGGCGCTGGTGATCACGGCGGGCTTGAGCTCGTTCAGGTGGCCGAGCTTGCGGTCGCGCAGTTGGTAGGCGAGCTTGGGCTGCAGCACCGAGTAGGTGCCGGCTGAGCCGCAGCACAGGTGCGCTTCGTTTTTCGCCACCATCACGGTGAAGCCCAGCGCGCCCAGGCTCTGCTCCACGCCGCCTTTCAGTTGCTGGCCGTGTTGCAGCGTACAGGGTGGATGAAAGCCCACCACCTTGCTCGCATCGGGCGCCTTGGCCAGTTTGGGTTTCAGCAAGGGCACCAAAGCGGGCAGCAGCTCGCTCAGGTCTTTCGTGAGTTCGCTGATGCGCTGCGCCTTTTCCGCATAGGCCGGCTCATCGGCCAGGATATGGCCGTACTCCTTCACCGTGACACCGCAGCCCGACGCGTTCATCAGAACAGCCTCGACACCGCTTTCGATATGCGGCCACCAGACATCGATGTTGGCGCGCATCTCGCGCTTGCCGCCGTCCTGGTCGTTCAGGTGAAACTTCACCGCACCACAGCAACCGGCCTTGGGCGCGATCACAGCCTGGATACCAGCCGCATCCAGCACGCGCGCGGTGGCGGTGTTGATGTTGGGCATCATGCTGGGCTGCACACAACCCGCGAGCATGAGCACCTTGCGCGCGTGGGTCTGCGTGGGCCAGGCGCCTGCGTCTTGCTTGGCGGGCACCTTGTTTTTCAGCGCAGCGGGCACGAGGGGGCGAACCAGTTGCCCCAGCTTCATCGCCGGGCCAAACAGCGGTGACGGCAGCCCTTCCTTGAGCAGCCAGCGCACGGCTTTTTCACTTGCTGGGCGGGGCACTTTGGCGTCCACCAGCTTGCGTCCGATGTCGATCAGATGCCCGTAGTCCACACCACTCGGGCAGGTGGTCTCGCAATTGCGGCAGGTCAGGCACCGGTCCAGGTGCATCTGCGTCTTGCGCGTGGGCTCGGCGCCCTCCAACACCTGTTTCATCAAATAAATACGCCCGCGCGGACCATCGAGCTCGTCGCCCAGCAGCTGGTAGGTCGGGCATGTGGCGGTGCAAAACCCGCAGTGCACGCACTTGCGCAGGATCGCTTCGGCGGCCAGGCCATCAGCGGTGTTTTTGTATTCGGGGGAGAGGTTGGTTTGCATGATTTAGCCCATCCGTCCGGGGTTGAAAATACCGGCCGGGTCGAATTCGGCGCGCAGGCGCTGGGTGATGGTGTCGATGGCTGCGCTTTGGCGGTCGAAACGTGGCACGCCAAGCGCACCGCCAGCCTCGGCGCGAAACAGCGTGGCGTGCCCGTTCACGGCTGCGGTTGCTGCGCGAATCTCGCTCGCCGCTGTGGCTGGCGCCCAGAGCCAGCGCTGAGCGCCTTGCCACTCGACCAGTTGGGCGTAGGGCAGCGGCAGCACCGGCGCGGTCTGCGGCACGGACAGGCGCCACAGACAAAGCTCGGGCGAAGGGGCGCCGAAGAACGGCAAGGTCTGGTCGCGACAAGCCGCCCAATCGTCAGCGGCTTGGCGATCGTCCATGCGTTGGCCTTGGGCCTCACGCACCATGCGCTCGCAAGCAGCTTCCACCGCTGCCACAGCGCCTCGCAAACGAACATACAGCCGCTCGGGCGCACCAGCTTGCGTCTCGTCTTTTATCCAGCAACTCGCGTTGATCGGCAGCGGCTGGCCGCCCCAACGATGCAGCTGCTCCAACGCGTCGTGCTGGTTCAGTGCAAACACCAGCGTGGCCTCGGCCGGTGCCACGGGCAATATCTTGAGCGACACATCGGTGATCACGCCCAGCGTGCCCAAGCTGCCCGCCATGGCGCGGCTGACGTCGTAGCCCGCCACGTTTTTCATCACCTGGCCGCCAAACGTCAGCCACTCGCCACGGCCGTCGATGAACCGCAGACCCAGCACGTAATCGCGCACCCCGCCGGCAATGGCGCGCGCCGGGCCGGCCAAGCCAGCGGCCACCACGCCGCCGATGGTGGACGCCGAACCAAACCTCGGCGGCTCAAACGGCAGGCATTGGCCCTTCTCAAGCAGCACAGCCTCCAGCTCGGCCAGCGGCGTACCGGCGCGCACGGTGACCACCAGCTCGGTGGGCTCGTGGCTGACGATGCCTTGCCAGCTGGTGGTCTCCAGCGTGTCGCCCGCCAACGGTGCGCCGTAAAACGCTTTCGTGCCGCCGCCGACGATGCACAGTGGTTGGCGCGCGGCGCTGGCAGCACGCACCTGATCGATCAAGGCCTGGGGCGCGGTTTCGGGGTGTGAAGACATGTTGGCCATGGTAGCGAGCACCCGGCCGGTCACATTGAGCGTTTTTCATCGCTGTGTGCAATCCCGCGCGCCAACCATAATTCAGACCGGTTTGCACCGAGAGAAGAACAAGGCGAGAGGCCGGCTGTGTGGCCTGAACACACCAAAGCCCACAGAGCCAGGGACCGCTTTAAAAGCAAGCTGGTATCAGCTGGCGTGGCCCAGGCACATACCAGCATTGGGCCTGCCTTTGCATTCACGTTTGAGGCGTTTGGCGCGGGCAGCCGGTTTCTCAGCCGAAGGCGCGTCCTGGAACGTCACCTTGCCCGGCAGTTTCTTGGTAGGCGCTGCCGCGCCAGGTATGGCTTTCGGACTGTTCGCCGCCGCCTGGACGGCGCCAAAAACGGTGGTGATTAAAAAGGCCGCTGTGCAGACGGCAATGCGAGCGGAATGGTGTGAAGACATGGCAACTCTCTGGTGGTTGTGACAGCGTTGTGGCGGTGATTGGGCTGTTTCCAAAGGCCACATCTTGCCTTTGAGGGTTGCGCCTGTCAGTGACCCATTGCCCAGAAAAAAACCCCGCGGGCCAAAGGCCTCACGGGGTGAGTGGAGAGAGGCGGCAGATCAGCGGCTGTAGGCGGTCTCGCCGTGCGAGGTGATGTCCAAGCCTTCGCGTTCGGATTCTTCCGACACGCGCAAGCCCACGACCATGTCAACGATCTTGAAGCAGATAAATGCCACCACCGCAGACCACACCATGGTGATCAGCACGCCCTCGGCCTGCACGATCATCTGGCTGCCAATCGAGTAATCGCCACCCTTTACGCCACCCAGCGACGCGGCAGAAAACACACCGGTGAGCAACGCACCCACGATGCCGCCCACGCCGTGCACGCCGAACACGTCGAGCGAGTCGTCTGCACCCAGCATCTTCTTCAGCCCGGTCACGCCCCACAGGCAAGCGAAGCCAGAGATCAGGCCAATGGCAATGGCGCCCATCGGGCCTACCGTGCCGCAGGCCGGGGTGATCGCCACCAAGCCCGCCACCGCGCCAGAAGCCGCACCCAGCATCGAAGCCTTGCCCTTGCCCAGCGCCTCACCGACACACCAAGCCAGCACAGCCGCAGAGGTGGCGAAAAGCGTGTTGATGAAGGCGAGCGTGGTGCCACCGTTGGCTTCCAGGTTGGAGCCGGCATTGAAGCCGAACCAGCCCACCCACAGCAGCGAGGCGCCGACCATGGTCAGGGTCAGGCTGTGTGGCGCCATGGCTTCCTTGCCGTAGCCAATGCGCTTGCCCAACACGTAAGCACCCACCAAACCTGCCATGGCGGCGTTGATGTGCACCACGGTGCCACCGGCGAAATCGAGCGCGCCCTTGTCAAACAAATACCCGCCGGCGCCCCAGACCATGTGGGCGATCGGGATGTAGCTGAAGGTGAACCACAGCGCACAAAACAGCAGCACCGCGCCGAACTTGATGCGCTCGGCGAACGAGCCCACGATCAGCGCGCAGGTGATACCGGCGAACGTGCACTGGAAAGCGATGAAGATGTACTCAGGAATCATCACGCCGGGCGTGAACGTGGCGGCGAGCGAGTCTGGCGTGACACCCATCAGGAACGCCTTGCTCAGGTCACCAATGATCAATCCTTCGCCACCGAAGGCCAGGCTGTAGCCGTAGACGGCCCACAGAATGGAGATCAGCGAGAACACCACCATCACCTGCATCAGCACCGACAGCATGTTTTTGCTGCGCACCAGGCCGCCGTAGAACAGCGCCAGGCCGGGGATCACCATCATGATGACCAGCACGGTGGCGATCATCATCCAGGCGACGTCGCCCTTGTCCACAGTTTCCTGGGGAGCCGCTTCAGCAGCAGCGGGTGCAGCCTCGGCTGCGGCGGCTGGTGCCGCAGCGGTGTCTGCCTGTGCGACAACTTGTGCGACAGCAATCGGCGCCTCGGGCGCGGTCTGGGCGATGGCGGAGAGGCCACCCAGGGCCAGGCTCAGGCCCAGCGTCAGGGAAACAATCAGCTTTTTCATGGTGGTGCTCTTTTGTGTGCGGTCGGGTTTCAAAGGGCTTCCTGGCCGGTCTCGCCAGTGCGGATACGGACCACCTGCTCCAAAGAGGTGACAAAAATCTTTCCGTCGCCAATTTTTCCGGTGCGCGCGGCCCCTTCAATGGCCTCGATCACCCGCTCGACCAAATCGTCGGAAACCGCGGTTTCCAACTTGACCTTGGGTAGGAAATCGACCACGTACTCCGCGCCGCGGTACAGCTCGGTGTGGCCCTTTTGGCGGCCAAAACCTTTCACCTCGGTCACGGTGATGCCTTGCACGCCCATGCTGGAGAGGGCTTCACGCACCTCGTCGAGCTTGAACGGTTTGATAACAGCTGAAACCATCTTCATGGTGGGATTCCTCTTCTGGATCGAAAGGGACGCTGGGTTTGAGAGCCGCAACGCCATGACACAAACAACGCTTTGTCACCTAAGCAGGGTTCGTGCCAGCCACTCGGCCAACCACCGCGCGTCGAGCATGGGCTGTTGCTGAAAAGCCGCAGGCGGTCGGCGCGCGGATGTTGCATCCCCCATCGGAGTGGGTCCCCAAAAGGCTCGCTGTGCCATGATTTCTGATCGGGTGTTCGATCCGGGGGGCGCTCGCAGCCACCGCGGCCCTGGCCATGCACCGTTGTTGTGCATACAAAGGGCAGGCATCGCAGCAGCACCAGCAATTGGAATTGCAACGCACCAAAACAGGGAGTCTTCACGCTATGGGTTTGTCACTGGTGCACAGCCGCGCGCTGATCGGGCTCGACGCGCGCCCCGTTCAGGTGGAAGTCCACCTCGCCAACGGCCTGCCCAGCTTCACGCTGGTGGGCTTGGCCGATACCGAGGTGAAGGAAGCACGCGAACGCGTGCGCTCGGCGATCGCCAACGCCGGGCTCGACTTCCCGAGCAACAAGCGCATCACCGTCAACCTGGCCCCGGCCGACCTGCCCAAAGATTCCGGCCGTTTCGATCTGCCGATTGCGCTGGGCATCCTGGCCGCCAGCGGCCAGATCAGCGCGGCGCGGCTACAGGGCTGGGAATTCGCCGGCGAGTTGTCGCTGGGCGGGGAGTTGCGCGCGGTGCGCGGCGCACTGGCGATGAGCCTGGCGCTGCACCGGGCGGTTGGCGCTGGCGGCGAACAGGCCCGCTGCCGCCTGGTGTTGCCCCCGGGCAGTGCCGAAGAAGCCGCGCTGGTGCCACAGGCGCAGGTGTACCGAGCGCGCCATCTGCTCGACGTGGTGGGGCGCTTTCTGCCCGAGACCGCCGCCGAGGCAGACGCAGCCCCGGAAGGCGACGGGTGGGTGCGGTTGGCGCCGCAAGCGATTGCGCAAACACCCAACTACGCCGATCTGGCCGACGTGAAAGGCCAGGCCGCCGCCAAGCGCGCGCTGGAAATCGCCGCCGCCGGTGGCCACAGCCTCTTGATGATGGGTCCGCCCGGCTCGGGCAAAAGCATGCTCGCGCAGCGCTTCGCCGGCCTGCTGCCGCCCATGACCACCGACGAAGCGCTCGAATCGGCCGCTGTCGCTTCGCTGGCCGGTCGCTTCACGCTGGAGCGCTGGGGCCAGCGCCCCACTTGCGCGCCGCACCACAGCGCCAGCGCAGTTGCGTTGGTGGGTGGAGGATCCCCGCCTCGCCCTGGTGAAATCTCGCTGGCGCACCACGGCGTTCTTTTTTTGGACGAGCTGCCCGAGTTCCCGCGCGCTGCGTTGGAAGCCCTGCGCGAGCCGCTGGAAAGCGGGCTGATCCGCATCTCACGCGCCGCGATGCAAAGCGAGTTCCCGGCGCGCTTCCAGCTGATTGCAGCCATGAACCCTTGCCCTTGCGGTTTTCTGGGCCACCCCGGCAAAGCCTGCCGCGACACGCCCGATCAGATCGCGCGCTACCAGAACAAGCTCAGCGGTCCGCTGCTGGACCGCATCGATCTGCATGTGGAGGTGCCCGCACTGCCCAGCGAAGATTTGCTGCGCGGCGCCCCCGGCGAAGCCAGCGCCACGGTGCGTCAGCGGGTGGCCGCAGCGCGCGAGCGCGCCATCGAACGCCAGGGTCAGCCCAACCAAGCGCTGGCAGGCCAATCGCTTGACGAGCATTTACACGCCGACCCATCCGCGTTGAAATTCCTCAACATCGCCGCCACCCGCCTGGGCTGGAGCGCGCGCAGCACCCACCGCGCCCTGCGCGTGGCCCGCACCATCGCCGACTTGGCGGGCGCCGCTGAGGTCACCGTGATTCATGTCGCCGAGGCGGTGCAGTACCGGCGCGCGCTGCGACAGGGTGGGTGAGATGGGCCTTGGCGTTTGAATCCCAACTCACATGGCTGCAACAATTTTTGCGCGACGCTCGTTGTATTCGGACTGTGTGATCAGCTTTTGATCCAGCATGGCTTTGAGGCTCTTCAGGCGGGCCTCGGGCGTTTGGGCCGTTTCCACCACGGGTTTGCCACTGGCTTGGCCCATTTCTGAACACTTTTTGGTGTTGTACAGGTTCATCAAATTGACTTTGCGTGAATCGGCAGCTGCAATTGCTTCGTTTGCATTTGAATAGGTACCGATCATGGCAGGCCAAAAAAGCAGCACGGCCGCCACATTGGTTCCAGTCACGCCCTTCTCCTTTTGGGCGTCGGTCCGGAAGCGGTCTGCCTCTTTCATCTCCGCCTCAAGCTGGATGCAGCTGAGATTGTTGTCGGTGACACGCGTGGTTTCGACAACGTGTGGCGTGGCACATCCCGACAAAACCACCAAAGCTGCGAAAGACAGGCTAACGAGCGAAAGCGTCTTCATAAAAAATCACACCTTTAAAATTGAATTGGTAACAGAACAAAACCAAATGTATCACGCCAAAAAAGAAAGGGGTCTCGAAAAATCGCCTGACGTGGTTGATTTGCAACGGCGAAGCGGCGTGCTGAGCACGCCATAGCAATTAACAGCCAATGAGCAAGCGGTTAAAGACAGTTCGCCCATCAATCCAACTCAAGCCCAACGACGCACCCGTGTCTGGCGCGCTGGCGCTGCAAAATCAGGCGTTGAAAATGGTCGTCACAACCCCGTGCCGATCCAGCGCCGCAGTTCCGCCTCGGTGACCCCGCTGCGCGTCGCCAAATCGACCACCTGGTCATCGCCAACTTTGCCGACGTTGAAGTAGGTGCTCTCGGGATGGCTCAGATAGAAGCCGCTGACGCTGGCGGCGGGCGTCATGGCCAGGCTCTCGGTCAGGTGCATGCCGATCTCGTCGCAGGCCAGCACCTCGAACATCTGGTGCTTGACCGAATGGTCCGGGCAGGCCGGGTAACCAGGCGCGGGGCGGATACCCTGGTACTTTTCCTTGATCAGTTCCTCGCTGCTCAGCGACTCGTCCGCCGCATAGCCCCAGAGGTCGGTGCGCACGCGGTGGTGCAAGCACTCGGCAAACGCCTCGGCCAGGCGATCGGCCAGGGACTTGAACAGGATCGCGCTGTAGTCGTCGTTGGCGTCGAGAAACTGCTTCTCTTTTTTCTCGCAGCCCAGGCCAGCAGTGACGGCGAACATGCCCACGTAGTCGTCGGCCGCGCCCTGGGGCGCGACGAAATCGGCGAGGCAGCGGTTGGGCCGCATGACCCCGTCGATTGCCTGCTTCTCGGTCTGCTGGCGCAGGCCGTACCAAGTGAGTGCGACCGTGCTGCGCGTTTCGTCGGTGTAGAGCGCGATGTCGTCGTCGTTGACCGTGTTCGCCGGGTACAGGCCGATCACGCCGTTGGCACTCAGCCAGCGGCCTTCAATGATTTTCTTGAGCATCGCCTGCCCATCGGCAAACACTTTCGTGGCCTGCTCGCCCACGACCTCATCTGTGAGGATGGCGGGGTAAGGACCGGCCAGGTCCCAGGTCTGGAAGAACGGGGCCCAGTCGATGTACTTCGCCAACTCGGCCAGATCGAAGTTTTTGAATATCCGTTTGCCGGTGAACTTCGGCTTCGGCGGCACATAGGCGCTCCAGTCCAGCGGCGTCTTGTTGGCGCGCACCTTCGCCAATGGCCAGAGTGGGATCTGCTTTTTGTTGGCGTGTTGCTGCCGCACACGCTCGTAGTCGGCGTTCAGCTCGGCCAGGTACTGCACCCGGCCGTCGCCGATCAGGCTTTGCGCCACGCTCACGCTGCGCGAGGCGTCGGGCACATAGACCACCGGGCCGCTGTAATGGGGGGCGATCTTGACGGCGGTGTGCACGCGGCTGCAGGTGGCGCCACCGATCAGCAGCGGCACCTGCGCGTCACGGAAATACGGGTCTTTTTCCATCTCGCTGGCCACGTACTGCATCTCTTCCAGGCTGGGCGTGATCAGCCCCGAGAGGCCCACCATGTGGGCGCCCTCGGCTTTGGCCATGGCCAGAATTTCGTGTGCCGGCACCATCACACCCATGTTCACCACCTCGAAGTTGTTGCACTGCAAAACCACGGTGACGATGTTCTTGCCGATGTCGTGCACATCGCCCTTCACGGTCGCGATCACAATGCGGCCCTTGGCCTGCACATCGGCACCCGCCGCTTCCTGCGCCGCTTTTTCTGCCTCGATGTAGGGCAGCAAATGCGCCACTGCCTGCTTCATCACGCGCGCGCTTTTCACCACCTGCGGCAGAAACATCTTGCCCTGTCCAAACAGGTCGCCCACCACATTCATGCCGTCCATCAGCGGGCCTTCGATCACATGCAGCGGTCGCCCGCCACCGGCCTCGATCTCGCGCCACATGGTTTCGGTGTCTTCGGTGATGAACTCGTTCATGCCGCGCACCAGCGCGTGCGAGAGGCGCGCGCGAATCGGCAGCACGCGCCACTCGTTCTTTTTGCTGTCGTCTCGGGACGCGCCCTTGGCGTTTTCGGCCACCTCCACCAAGCGCTCGCCCGCATCCGGGCGGCGGTTCAGCACCACGTCTTCCACCCGAGTGCGCAGCTCAGGCTCCAGCTCGTCGTACAAGCCCATCATCCCGGCATTAACGATACCCATGTCCATACCCGCTTGGATCGCGTGGTACAGGAACACGGTGTGAATGGCTTCGCGCACCGGATCGTTGCCGCGAAAGCTGAAGCTCACGTTGCTCACGCCGCCGCTCACCTTCGCGCCCGGCAAGTTCTGTTTGATCCAGCGCGTGGCGTTGATGAAATCGACCGCGTAGTTGTTGTGCTCTTCGATGCCGGTGGCAATGGCGAAGATGTTGGGGTCGAAGATGATGTCTTCCGCCGGGAAGCCCACCTCGTCGACCAGGATGCGGTAGGCCCGCTCGCAGATTTCGGTTTTGCGCTCGTAGGTGTCGGCCTGGCCTTTTTCGTCAAACGCCATCACCACCGCAGCGGCGCCATAGCGCTTGACCAGCCGGGCTTGGCGCTTGAACTCGTCCACGCCTTCCTTCATGCTGATCGAGTTCACCACGCCCTTGCCCTGGATGCAGCGCAAGCCAGCTTCGATCACGCTCCACTTGGAGCTGTCGACCATCACCGGCACGCGCGAAATGTCGGGCTCGCCCGCGATCAGGTTCAGAAAGCGAACCATCGCCGCCTGGCTGTCGAGCATCGCCTCGTCCATGTTGATGTCGATGATCTGCGCGCCGTTTTCCACCTGCTGACGCGCCACGGCAAGGGCTTGCTCATAGTCGCCATTCAGGATCATGCGGGCGAAAGCTTTGGAGCCGGTGACGTTGGTGCGCTCGCCGATGTTGACAAACAAACTCGCGCTGCCGATGCGCACCGGCTCCAGGCCGGAGAGCAGCATGGGCGGCACGGGCGCAGAAGAAACGGCGGGGGCGACGGGAGAAGAAATGACTTCGGACATGGGGCTCACCAGGGCAAACAAACGGGGCTGGTGAGCGCGGTTGGCGGCTGGCCAGATGGGACTGACCGGCATGGACGGCGAGCGTCCTGATTCCCCAAGCCTGACACCGGTAGCGGAAACCTGGGCGGTTTCGCCGATGCTGCAGCGCTCCTTGGGTGAAGGGTGATTTTAGCCGCCAGCGCTGAGAGCCTGGGATGCGCAGGGTCAGCGGCTGGGCCGCACCGGCACCACATCGAGCAGCAGGTCGATCAAGGTCGGCCGTCTGCGGCGCGGAAACCGTGGGTGCTGGCGTCAGCGCGCAGCCACCATTCAAAACCCAAGCTCGGGTCTGGATCGTCTCTCGCTTGTGGATCGCTGAAGGCCAGGCCCAATACATCGTCCCCCTGGCCCTCCAGCCGCTGGGCCATTGCCTGAATGATGGCGCCGTCTTCGAGCATCTCCCGAAAGATGGCGCTGGCGTGCGTTCGGTCTGCGGCTGCCGTCAGCGGGCACGCCGTCGAGGCGGGGTTGAGCGTGGGGTTCAAGCGGCTCGCGGCCTTCGCGCAGGCGGCCTTTCATCACCGCCAACACATCGGGCGCATTGCGAAAAACGCGCCGGCTCATCACGGCCGCGCCCGCGCTGGTGCCCGCGACCACACCACCGGGGCGCCACCTCGGCAACCTCCACCACCGCACCGTGGCGCTTGAGGTTGGCCGCGATGCGGCTGGCCGTGCGTTCCGGGTCGCCCGAGGCGGTGGCAAACACCGTGAAGCGGCTGCCCGCGCCTCCAGCGAGCGACCCCAGCCGCGACCACACGGCCAGGTTGTCGTCTTTGAGCCCACCCCCGATGGCGACCGTGATGCCCTGGGCAGACGCCAGGCTGGTGCTGAGGAGCAACGCGCTCGCGAGCCAGACACGGGCAAGGCCGTCCGGGGTGAGGTTGCTCGCGAGGCGTCCACTTCGCTTCGCTTGAATGGACGGGGACAGGGAAAACAGGGGGATGCACATCGTGTTCACCGTACCAGGCCCGCTTGGCGGATGAGCCACTGCCCTCACAGTCGCCACCATCTGAAGCCCGTGACGACCGTCAAGCACCAGGGGAGTGACGGGCGTAAATACCGGGACGTGCAGCGGACAACAGATCCTTGGCCGGGCTCACACAAACCAACAGCGGGCTGGCGATCAAGTGGCAGTGGCCTTTCAAGCGCCCATGCAAGCAAAAGGTGTGTGCGAATCGCCCAACCCACCCTTTTTCAAACCCGTGTTCCTATCTTGTCCTCAGCTCATCGGCAGCAGCAACGCCTTTACATCGTCTTGCGTGAACAGCGGCTGCTTGCGCGCCGCAGCGCCGCTGTAAAGCTCGCGGGCCAGTTCGGCCTTGCGTTCTTGCAGCGCCAAGATGCGCTCTTCGATGGTGCCTTGCGCCACCAGTTTGATCACCCACACGCTTTGCGTTTGGCCGATGCGGTGGGCGCGGTCGGTGGCTTGGTTTTCGGCCGCCGGGTTCCACCACGGGTCGTAGTGGATCACGGTGTCGGCCTGCGGCAGGTTCAGCCCCACGCCGCCGGCCTTCAAGCTGATGAGGAAAATCGGCACCTCACCGCTGGTGAAGCGGCTGATGACCTCGTCGCGTTTTTGCGTTTGGCCGGTGAGCTTGGTCCAGTTGAGTTTGCGCTGGCGCAGCTCGTCTTCGATGAGGCTGAGCATGGAGGTGAACTGCGAGAACAGCAGAATGCGCCGCCCCTCGGCCAGCATCTCGGGCAGCATCTCCATGAGCTGTTCGAGCTTGGCTGACGTCTTCACTTTGGTGGCGGCTTCGGTTTTCACCAAGCGCGGATCGCAGCACACCTGGCGCAGCTTGAGCAGCGCGTCCAGGATGGCGATTTGCGATTTCGCCAGCCCCTTGTCGGTGATGGCCTGGCGCACCGCTTGTTCCATGCTCAGGCGAATGGTCTCGTACAGGTCGGCTTGCTTGCCGCCGAGCTCCACCGACATCACCGTCTCCACCTTGAGCGGGAGCTCGGTGGCCACCAGCTGCTTGGTGCGCCGCAAGATGAAGGGCGTGAGGCGCGCGCGCAGCTGGGCCATGCGCGCGCTGTCGCCGTGCTTCTCGATCGGGTGCCGAAAGCGCTGCGCAAAGCGCGCTTGGCTGCCCAGAAAACCGGGCATCAGAAAATGGAACAGGCTCCAGATTTCGCCCAGGTGGTTCTCGATTGGTGTGCCCGACAAACACAGCCGGTGGCGCGTGTCGAGTTCGCCTGCCACCTGCGCCGACTGGGTGGCGGCGTTCTTGATGTTTTGCGCCTCATCGAGCACCACCAGATGCCAGGTTTGCGCCAGCCAGCGCTCGCGGTCGCGGTGCAACAGCGAGTACGACGTGAGCACCAGATCGGCCTGGGCCAGATCGGCGGCTTGGCCGTGGCGCTCGGCGCCGTGCAGCACCAGGCAGCGCAGCCCGGGGCAAAAGCGCGCCGCTTCGCGCTGCCAGTTGCCCAGCAGGCTGACTGGTACCACCACCAGCGCCGGGCGGTCGAGCCGACCGGCTTCTTTTTCGCACTGAATGTGGGCCAGGGTTTGCAGGGTTTTGCCCAGGCCCATGTCGTCGGCCAAAATGCCGGCCAGCCCGTGGCTGCGCAAAAACTGCAGCCAGTCCAGGCCTTGGTGTTGATAAGGGCGCAGCTCGGCGTGCAGACCCGCGGGCAGCGGCGTGGTGGGCAAACCGGTCTGGCCTTTAAGCCGCTCGGCCAGTTCGCTCAAGCCCTGCGCGCCTTGCCAGACCACGCCCTCGCCCAACGCCACGCGAGCGCGCAAGGCGTCGATGCGCGACAGGCGCAGGCTGTCGGCGTCGAAGTCTTTGGCGCGGTCGTCAAACAGCTCCAGCAAGCCATCAAGCCAGGGTTTGAGCGGCGCGGTGGCCACGCGGTAAAAACCTTGGCCGTCGGGGGTGGGCAGATAAATGTGCTCGGGCCAGACCGGCTCTGGGCCTTGTTCGGTCTCGCGCAAATCGGCAATGATCTGCGGCAAAACCGGCAGCAGGTTGATGCGCTGCCCGTTCACCTCCAGGCCCAGCGAGAGGTCGAACCAGGCCGAGGTTTCGCCGTCGCCTTGAGGCGCCAAGTCGACCGTGAGTTCGCCCGCCGGGCGCACCCAGTGGCGCAGATCGGCGTCCATCTCCACCGCAAAACCCGCATCCACCAGCGGCTGGAATTGCGCGTCGGCCCAGTGCAGCCAGCGCGTGGGGCTGACGCGGTCGGACAACACAAAAATGCCGTCTTCTTGGTGCTCCAAACCCAGCCCATGCAAGCGTTCCAGCGCCTGGGCCTCGCTGTTCAAGTCGCGCTGCAGCAACACGTTTTCGCCGTCCTCGCGCTCGAACATCACCGGGTTCTCGGCATCGGGCCACCAGCCCTGACAACCCTCGTAATCAAAGTCCAGCTGCACACACAGCGCGTGGGGCGCGGTGGGCTCACTCGGCTCCAGCTCGACCAGCCGAGAGAGGTACAACCGCCACAGCGGCACGCCGCCCGCGCGCCGCAGCGTGGGCAGCACCGGCGGCGGCGCCACCGTGGTACCCAAGCGGCGCAGCAGGGCCGCAGGGTGTTTTTGCATGACATGCAGCGGCAGCGCGGGCGCATCCAACAGACCGTGTTGGTGCGGCTCGCCCCCGCCTTCGACCGGGCCACACACATGGCGGCTCAGGTGGAGGTAGAGCAGGGGTTTGTTGGCGCACAACATGGCTTCAGGCGGTGTCAGCTGCGGCTGCAGTCGCCACACCAGTTCTTCGGGGTCTTGCCCTGCGGTGCCGACCTGCTCTTCCCACCGCCAGGCCAGCGGCAGCGCCGGGCCCCAAGTGATCGGATCGCCCACAGCACCGTTCTCTTCGCGCCAAAACAACCGACCGGTGGCGCTGACCCGCTCCAGCACCAGGGCGGCGGCCACTGTGTCCAGAGACCAGTCGCAGGTGTCGCTGTAGCGCCCGGGATCGACCACGATGGGCAAGGCGCCCAGCAGAGCCAGGATGTCGTGGTCCAGGTCGGTCAGCTCGACCGCTTGGCTGTGGTACTGGGTGACGCGGAAATGTCGGGGCGTGACGCTGCGCGGCTTGCTCCATCCGCCCTTGACCTTCAGGGAAGACGCACCAAGGCCCATCCGCAGAGTCGGCTTTTCGCCCAGCGAATGGTGCAGAGACAGCAGGTAAATGGGCGACTGCGCGCCGGGCGTGCGCGACATCCCAGCAGCGGTCAACAAGCGGGTGGCCGATGCGGGCGTGCTGTCGCTGGCCAGCAGCCAGCGCTCGGCCAGCAAGGTCTGCTGCTGGCGCCGCTGTTGCTCGGCGGCCTGTTTTTCTTGGAGCGCCAACGCGGCGGCCTTTTGCGCTCGCTCTTGGGGCGTGAGGCCAGACAGCGCATCCACCATGCGCTCGCCCTCGTGAGCCGCCTGGATCAGCAACGCCACCGCGTGTTTGCACGCGAACGCCATCGGGCAGTCGCAATGGCTGTGCCAGAGCCCCACGCTCAGGCCACCTTGCGGGTCGGACAACAGCTGCAGGTCCACCGACAGCCGGTATGGCGTCGGTTCCGTTCCTTGAACCTTGCCAGTCAATTCCCAAAACCCAGCAGAGCCGCTGCGAGCCGGTTTCACGTCAAGCTGCCGCACCTTTCCCCCTCGGTACAGCGCCAAGCCGCGGGAAAAGGTGGGCGAATGGGTCGCGTAGGACAGCGAGGTGAGTGGAAACCACATAGACATAAATGCGATGGACCGAAAGTCAGGAGCCAAGAACTGGCGAAGAAAAACGAGATTGTGCGCAATGGAGGCACTCAATTTTGCGCTGAGCTCAGCCCACCGCCAGCGAAATCACCCGCCGCGCTGGTGCCTCAGCCCGCGCGCGCAACTGCCCGCAACCGCCCTCCACATCTTGCCCGGCCGACTGGCGCAGCTTGGTGAGGATGCCGCGTCGGTGCAGGCGGCGCGCCAGGTCGGCGGCTTTTTCCCAGCTCGGGCGGGAAAACGGCAGTTCGGGCACGGCGTTGTACGGAATCAGGTTGAGGATGGCGTATTTGCCCGAGAGCAGCCGCACGAGGCCTTCCACCTCGTCGTCGCCGTCGTTGATGCCGTCCAGCAGCGTCCACTGGTACTGAATCGGGTAATCGGTGGCGCGGGCATAGGCCTCTCCAAGTGCCACCAAATCGTCGGGCGCGATGCGCGGTGCGCGTGGCAGCAGGCGTTCGCGCAAATCGGCTTTGGTGGTGTGCAAAGAGAGCGCCAGCGCAGGCTTCACGCTGGCTCGCGGCAGCGCCTCAAACACGCGCGCATCGCCCACGGTGGAGAACACCAAATTCTTGTGGCCGATGTTGCCCACCGCGCCCAGCAGCTCGATCGCTTCCATCACGTTGTCGAGGTTGTGCGCAGGCTCGCCCATGCCCATGAACACCACCTTGCTCACCGGTCGGCGCGTGCGCGCCAGCACGACCTGGGCCACGATCTCGGCGCTGCCCACTTGGCGAATCAGGCCGGTGGTGCCGGTCATGCAAAACACGCAACCCACCGCACAGCCGACCTGGGTGGACACACACAGCCCCGGGATGCGGCCTGGTGGCAGCAGCACGCTCTCCACCAATTGCCCGTCGCCCAAGCGCACCAGCAAGCGCGCCGAGCCGTCTTCAGCGGGATGCTCGCTCTGCACCGTGGCCAGCGCCGCCAGCTCGGCGCTGATCGCCGGCAGTTCGGCCACCAGCGGAGCGGGCAGGAAGTGCTGCAACTGGCGCCGGCCGCTGGTCTGCGGCAAGGCCTGGCTCCAAAGACGCAGCACACGCTGCTCGTGGCGGGGGTTGGCGCCAAGCGCACGCAGGCGATGGCGCAGGGTTTCGATTTGCATGGCGGGTATTGTGAATCTCCCCTGCACCGCGTTGTGTTTTGCCTCAAGAAAGAGTGAGCTTGTGGTCCGCCTTAAGCTTGTCCAACAGCGGTTCCACGGCGCGCGGGTTGATGGCCCTGAATGCGAACCCGCATGTCACCCCACAACGCATCCTGTCTCAGCCTGATCCACCATGAAAACCTTGCAATTCATCCAACGCAACCCCCGCAGCCACTGGGTGGGCAACGGCTTTCCGGTGCACAGCGTGTTCTCATACAACGACCGCGCCGAGCTGTTCTCGCCCTTTTTGCTGCTCGACCACGTGGGCCCAACCCGGTTCGAGCCGACCACCGAACGCCGCGGTGTCGGCCAGCACCCGCACCGGGGCTTCGAGACGGTGAGCATTGTTTATGGCGGTGAGGTGTCGCACCGCGATTCCAGCGGGGGCGGCGGCACCATTGGGCCGGGCGAGGTGCAGTGGATGACGGCCGCCGCTGGCATCGTGCACGAGGAGTTTCATGGCGAGGGCTATGCGCGCACGGGCGGGCCCTTCGAGATGGTGCAGCTTTGGGTCAACCTGCTGGCCAAAGACAAGATGGCTGCCCCCGGTTACCAGGGAATCACCAACACGCAGATTCCCACCCTGCCCCTGCCCGAAGGCGCTGGCAGCGTCCGCCTGATCGCAGGCGACCTGTGGGGCGAGCGTGGCCCGGCGCGCACCTTCACGCCCATGCAGGTCTGGGACCTGCATCTCCAAGCGGGCCACAGCGTCACGCTGCCGGCACTGGTGGGTTACACCACCCTGGCGCTGCTGCTGCGTGGTCAGGCACAGACAGCGGATGCCGCCGGTGACGCGGCGCAACCGGGCGACCTGATGGTGTTCAGCCGCGAGGGCGAAGGCGTGACGCTGACCGCCAGCGGCGACACCACGCTGCTCTGGCTGGCAGGCGAGCCGATCGATGAGCCGATCGTGGGCCACGGGCCGTTCGTGATGAACACAATGGATGAGATTCACCAGGCGTTCGCAGATTTTCAGAGCGGGCGCATGGGGGCGCTTTGAGTCGCTCTTTTGTGTTGCCAGGCATGGCGCTTCGCGCCACGCGTGCAAACGCTATTGCGCCATCGAGTACGGCCCGCCACGCTCCAGCGCCCGTTGGTACGCCGGCCGCTGCTGAAAGCGGCGCACCCAGGCGTCCATGTGCGGGTAGCTGGCGCGCAGGCCGCGGGCAGCTTCGCCAACGAAGCTCATCTGAATGTCGGCGCCACTCAGGCTGTCGCCCACCAGCCACGCACGGTCTTTCAGCGACTCGTTGACGTAACCCAAGTGGTTGGCCAGCTCGCTCTCGATGCGCGGCTGCAGCGGCGCTCCCGCCTCGCCCAGGCGAGACACATACAGCTTGAGCAACAGCGGCAGCATGGCCGAGCCCTCGGCGTAGTGCATCCACTGCTGGTAGACGGTGTACTCGTCGCTGTCGGTGGCGGGTTGCAGCGCGCCTGCACCGTGGCGACGAATGAGGTGGTCGACGATGGCGCCGGATTCGATGATGGTCTGGCCACCGTCTTCCAGCACAGGCGACTTGCCCAGCGGATGCACCTGCTTGAGCTCGGGCGGCGCCAAGCGGGTTGTGGCGTCGCGTTGGTAACTTCGAATCTCGTAAGGCAATTCCAACTCCTCCAGCAACCACAGCACGCGCTGCGAACGGGATTCGTTGAGGTGGTGGACGACGATCATGGGCGGCTTTCTTCGGGATGGCGGACCCGTCATTATGGGGAAGCGATTGCCCTCACTGATGGCGCCAAGCGATTGACATATTGACTGCGCAGCTGGCTGTGTGCCAGGTGGTACCCATACATCAAGAGAGCTTGGTCACCACATGTTCTGGAGCGGTGCCACAAGCGCGGCACCAGTCGACGAAAAGCAAGAGGTCCACGTACATCTCGCCTCGCTCGACCTTCGAGACATAGGACTGCCCCACGCCCAACGCTTGTGCCAGCTGAATTTGCGACAAGCCAGATTTTTTGCGCAAAGTCATTAGTTCAGCGCGCAAGGCAAGGTAGCGCGGGTGGTGAACGGAGGTAGGCACTCATGGATGCTCTATCCCGATTTGGAATAGTCCATTTAAGACTATTTACATTAAGATACTTCCGGCGCGATCGCATCGGTCCGCCACAACCAACTCTCAAAGGGATACATGAAAAAGAGTCTGTCGATGATCGGTCTGGCTGCTGTGCTGACGGCTTGCGGGGGCGGGGGCGGGGGCGACGATGCGCCTGCGGTGCCAGCACCTGTGACAACCGCCGAGGGTTTCTGGAATGGCACTGCCTCTACGGGAACGGCGGTGCGAGTGGCCATCCTGGAGAACGGCGAAACTTGGGGCGTTTACTCAGTGGGCAGTTCCATCTTGGGCGCGCTTTACGGTCAAACCACGACTGGTGCCGGCACCTTGAGCGGGTCCGGGAGCGACTTCAACATTCCGACTCGAACAGTAACCCAAGGAAGCTATACGGGCACCTTCACGCCAAAGTCCAGAATTAACATACGGTCGTCGAATGGCGCTACTTTTTCTGCTGAATACAGAACAGACTATGACGCGGCACCGTCTTTGGCAGCCTTGGCCGGCACCTTCAGCGGGTCAGGTGTTTCTGGAGGCAGCCCCGTTCAGAACGCTCCTGTCACGATTTCATCCAACGGCACCATCAGCGTTCCCAGTTCGCTGGGATGTTCAGCCTCGGGAACCGCTGCGCCCCGACCCGGCGGAAAAAACATTTTCAATGTCTCCGTCACCTTCAGCGGCAGCAGCTGCGCCTTGGGCAACGGCGCAAGGACCACTGGCATTGCCTATTACGACACCCCCACCCGACAGCTATTGGTCATGGCTTTGAACAGCGGAAAAACCGACGGTTTCATCTACATCGGCGCCAAGTAAGCAAATAAGAAGCGGGGACCATCCCCGCTTTTTTCGCCTGTGTCTTGTCATTCAGGTGGAACAGGTTCGGCGTTGGGTTGACTTTCGACGCACCTCCAGCCGAAAGATGGTGTCCTGCCCCACACCCAAGACAGCAGTCAACTGCGCCTGGGTCTGCTGCGCCGCTTGATGCAGGTCTTTCAGGGTTACCAGCTCCATCGCGCGAGCTTCGACCCGCTGGCGCCGATCTTTGGGCAAGGCTGCCATGACGTCATTGAGATTTTTTGCCACGTTGTAACGCCTGACTCTGGTGAATAAGTGATGCCAGGTGTGCGTCATCACGCACACCTGGCACCGTGATCAAACGCTTGTAAAAGCGTCGCTGGTCAGCCCCGCCTTTGTCGCCTCCAACCAAAATGGCCGAAAGTGTTCAGACACCTTTCAAATCTCAGGCGACCGCCGCCTCTTTGTAGAAAAAATCGCGTCGAACACCGCGCGGTGCTAGGGGCGCGACGCTGTCGTGGATGGCGCTAATGTGCTGGGGTGTGGTGCCGCAGCAGCCGCCCACGATGTTCACCAGGCCTTCGGCAGCGAACTCGCGCAGCAGGCGGCTGGTGACATCGGGCGTTTCATCAAAGCCGGTGTCGCTCATGGGGTTGGGCAGGCCGGCGTTGGGGTAGCAGCTGATGAAGGTATCGCCCGCCACCTTGGCCAGTTCCTGGATGTAGGGGCGCATCAGCGTGGCGCCGAGCGCGCAGTTCAAGCCCACGGCGAGCGGCTGGATGTGGCGCACGCTGGCCCAGAACGCTGTCACCGTCTGGCCGCTCAGGATGCGGCCCGAGGCATCGGTCACGGTGCCGCTGATGATCACCGGCAGGCGCTCGCCGCTGGCCTCGAAAAACTCGTCGATCGCGAACAGTGCGGCCTTGGCGTTGAGCGTGTCAAAAATCGTCTCCACCAAGAGCACATCGGACCCGCCTTCCACCAGCGCCTCGATCTGTTCGTAATAGGCCGCGCGCAATTGCTCGAAAGTGACGTTGCGCGCACCGGCGTCGTTCACGTCAGGGCTGATGCTGGCGGTCTTGGGCGTGGGGCCGAGCGCGCCGCAGACGAAGCGTGGTTTTTCGGGCGTGCTGAACTTGTCGCAAGCGGCGCGGGCGATCCGGGCCGAAGCCAGGTTCATCTCGCGAGCCAGGTCGGCCATGTCGTAGTCCGCCTGAGCCACCGTGGTGGCGCCGAAGGTGTTGGTCTCAACCAGATCGGCACCCGCCGCCAGGTAGCTTTCGTGGATGTCGCGGATCACGTCGGGCCGGGTGATGCTCAGCAACTCGTTGTTGCCCTTCACGTCCTTGGGGAAGTCTTTGAAGCGCTCGCCGACGTTGTCGGCACCGGCATAGCCAAGCCCGCGGTACGCCGCTTCATCGAGCTTGAAGCGCTGGATCATGGTGCCCATGGCGCCGTCGAGCACCGCGATGCGGTTCTTCAAAATGCCGGGCAGCGCCTGGGCGCGGGTGTAGGTAGGTGGGTTTAAGGCGGTCATGTGGGGATTGTAGGAAGCCGCACCACAACGAGAGAAACCCAGCCGCACATGCCATGCACAGCATCCGGTATTCGTTCTCCGCCCATGCCAGTCCAACGGCGTTGTTGCGCGCTACTTGCTCCAGCCTCAGGCGCAGCAACAAGGAACGTGCCTCGGTCTTCGCACCGCTTGGCGAGTGCGGGTTACAGTGCTTGGCGTGCAGCGGCGCCGTCTTGAAGATGGCGCTCACCAGCAAACTCTGCGCGGCTTTTTCGCTCAGAGAATCTCACCCGCAAATGCCAGCCCCTCGCTGAGCGCGCGTTCGCCAAACCCCTGTTGACTTCCCACCCCGGAACCCCCATGACAAGCCCGATGTACACCCACTCCGTCCCCGTCTTCAAGCAAATGCTGACAGCGCTGAAAACGATTCTTGCGCAAGCCAGCGAACACGCAACCAGCAAAAGCATCGAGCCCGACGCCTTGCTGCAAGCGCGCCTGTTTCCCGACATGTTGCCCTTGCTCAAGCAGGTGCAGATTGCCGCCGATTTTTCGCGGGGTGTTTCAGCGCGTCTGGCCGGTGTCGATGTGCCGACATTCGACGGCCAGGAAAAGAACTTTGCCGATCTGAACGCGCTGTTGACGCAGACCCTGGCTTTTCTGGACACGCTGGACGCCGCCCAGTTTGAGGGCAAGGAAACCACGCAAATCGTCTTGCGTCCCGGCACGCCAAAAGAAAAAACGCTGAGTGGGCAAACCTACTTGGCCCAATACGGTTTGCCGCAATTCTTCTTTCATGTGACCACCGCGTACAACATCTTGCGCCACAACGGCCTGCCCGTCGGCAAGCGCGATTTCATGGGCGCGTACTGATTCGCCAGCATTGACCAGCCGCCATTGAGCGAACCGCTGGCGCCCCGTGCGCCCTTCACACCATGACACTGTTGTTCACCTACGGCTCGCTCAAGCAAGGCTTCTGCAATCAGCACATCAACACCGGTGAGCGGGTGCTGGGCGTTTACCGCACGTGCGAGCGGCTGCCGTTTTATCTGATGGGCGACGGCCATGTGCCCTGCGTCATCCTGTCGCCGGGCATTGGCCACCCAGTGGTCGGCGAGCTGTACCGGGCCGACGCGGTGGCGATGGTCGGCATGGACCGGTTGGAGCGCATCGGCGAGCCTGGCGGCTACACGCGGGTGACGGTGGCGCTGGAGCGCATCGATGGTGATGCAGCTGAGACCGTGGTGGCCGAGATGTATGTGCGGCAGCCGACCGATGTGGTGCCGGGCGAGCAGCGATCGGAGCACCTGAGCGAGTACACGGCAACCCACGCTGAAAAGTTTGCTTGGTAGCTTTTCGATCAGGCTTGACTGAACGCCACCGACCGAGGTGGATGCAAGGCATCCGTCAGTTCGATTGCGAAATCCATCGCTCGCATCCTGAAGGATCGCGTCAGCTACCTGCGGATCTGCGCGGTGTGCCAAACGGGTTCAACACCTTCACCCCAAATCCTTTGAAGTTCGCCACATTTCGCGTCACCACCGTCAGGTGATGCACCCGCGCGGTGGCCGCAATCATGGCATCTTCGAACAGCGTGTTGGAAGCCTTGTGCATCAAGCGCGCCCACTCGCGAAAGGTGGCAGCGTCCATGGGCAGCACGTTGTATGACTGGGCCACGCGCTCCAGCCATTGCTCCAGCTCGTTGGCCTTGACTTCGTCTTGCGCGCGGGTAATTTCGATGCCAGCCTGGATCTCGCCCAGGGTCACGGCAGACAGATGCAGATCGGCCTCGGCTGCCGCTTGCACCCATTGCAGCACCGCGCCGTGCGGCTTGGGCTTGCGCAGTTCCGACACCACGTTGGTGTCCAGCAAATACATGGTCAGTGCCTCAGCGCAGCTCGGGCACGGAGCGGCGCTTGGCCTTGCCACGGGGCGGCACGACCAGAGCACTCGTGCGCGCTTCTTTGGCCAGCAACAGGTCCTTGAGCGAAGGGCGCGCGGCGGCCTGCAGGCGGTGCCATTCGTCCACTGGAATGAGCACAGCCGTTTGCGTACCGCGCTTGGTGACGATCTGCGGCCCGTCTGTCAGGCAGCGATCCAGAAACTCGCTGAAGCGCGCTTTGGCGTCTTGTACAGGCCATGTGTGCATGAATGATTTCCTTATTTGCCCAGTTTGCTGACCAGTTGACTGACCAGTTTAGCGGGCTTCGGCTTGTCCCGCCACACCCATCCAATCTTCAAAGCCGCGCCGCCAACCGCGCGGCCTGATCAATCGCACGCTTGGCATCGAGCTCGCCCGCTTCCAACGCGCCGCCGATCACATGCACGGTTTTGCCTTGCGCCGTGAGCTCGTCGGCCAGCGTGCGCAGCGGCATTTGCCCGGCACAGAGCACGATGCTGTCGCAGGCGATCCAGGTCGGTCTTTCGCGCTGGGGACCGTGTGAAATCAACAGGCCTTCGTCGGCAATGCGTTCGTAGTTCACGCCGCCGATCATCCGCACCTGCTTGTGTTTGAGCGCGGTGCGGTGGATCCAGCCGGTGGTCTTGCCCAGACCAGCGCCGAGCTTGCCGACCTTGCGCTGCAACAGCGTGACTTGGCGCGCTGGCGGGCTCACGACTGGCGCTGCAACGCTCAGGCCACCTTGCGCCTGCTCGGGGTCGGTCACGCCCCACTCGGCCTGCCAGGTCGGCAGATCAAGCGTGGCGGAAATACCGCTGTGCACCAGGAACTCGGCCACATCAAAGCCAATGCCACCGGCACCGATCACAGCCACGCGCTGGCCCACCGGTTTGTGCTCGCGCAGCACCTCGATGTAGCTCAGCACCTTGGGATGGTCCTGGCCTGGAATCTTCGGGTCGCGCGGAACGACGCCGGTGGCCACAATGATCTCGTCGAACCCATGCAGGTCGGCCGCCGCCACGCGCTGGTTCAGGTGCAGCAACACGCCGGTGGTCTCCACCCGGCGCTGCAGGTAGCGCAGCATCTCGAAAAATTCTTCCTTGCCTGGCACCTGCTTGGCCATGTTGAGCTGGCCGCCGATGGCGCTGGCGGTGTCGAACAGATGTACCTCGTGCCCGCGCTCGGCGGCCAGCGTGGCGGCGGTCAAGCCAGCGGGTCCAGCGCCTACCACCGCGATGCGTTTTGGCTTCAGCGTGGGGCGGTACACCAGCTCGGTCTCATGGCAGGCGCGCGGGTTCACCAGGCAGCTGGCCACCTTGTTGACGAACACGTGGTCCAGACAGGCCTGGTTGCAGCCGATGCAGGTGTTGATGAGGTCGCTCTGGCCGCGCGCGGCCTTGGCCACGAAGTGCGCGTCGGCCAGCAGCGGGCGCGCCATCGACACCATGTCGGCCATGCCGTCGGCCAGCAGCTGCTCGGCCACCTCGGGCGTGTTGATGCGGTTGCTGGTAACCAGCGGGGTGGTGATACCGGCGGCGGAAAACTCGGCCTTCATCTTCTGCGTGACCCAGGCGAACGCGGCGCGCGGCACGCTGGTGGCAATGGTGGGCACGCGCGCTTCGTGCCAGCCAATGCCGGTGTTGATGATGCTGGCGCCGCCCAGGGCCACCGCCTTGCCCAGCTGCACCACCTCGTCCCAGCGGCTGCCGCCGGGCACGAGATCGATCATGGACAGGCGGTAAATGACGATGAAGTCGTGCCCCACCGCTTCGCGCGTGCGCTGCACGATCTCCAGCGGCAGGCGCATGCGGTGGCTGTAGTCGCCACCCCATTCGTCGTCACGCTGGTTGGTGGCCAGGCTCAAGAACTGGTTGATCAGGTAGCCCTCGGAGCCCATGATCTCCACGCCGTCGTAGCCCGCTTCGCGCGCCTTGGCTGCGCAATTCACGAAGGCCCGAATCTGCCGCTCGACGCCGCGCGCGCTCAGCGCATACGGGGTGAACGGCGAGATAGGTGACTTGAGCCGCGAGGGCGCCACCGCAAACGGGTGGTAGCCGTAGCGGCCGGTGTGCAGGATCTGCAAGGCGATCTTCCCGCCCGCTTGATGCACCGTGTCGGTCACGATCCGGTGGCGACGTGCCGCGCCCGAGGTGGCCAGCGTGCCAGCCAGCGGCTTGGTCCAGCCGGCGATGTTGGGCGCGAAGCCGCCGGTGACGATCAGGCCCACATCGCCTTCGGCCCGCTCGCGGAAGTAAGCGGCGAGTTTGCTGAGATCGCGCCCGTCTTCCAGGCCGGTGTGCATGCTGCCCATGAGCACGCGGTTTTTCAGCGTGGTGAAGCCCAGGTCGAGCGGAGCGAGTAAATGGGGATAGGGGGAAACGGCGGCGTCAGCAGTCATGGGCGGATGAGGATGGAGAAAAGGCGGCCCTGGGCAACAGGGGCGCACAGCGGCTGAGGAAGCCCGTCAGCGTACCCGCTGGCGGGTGCGCAGCGTAGAGGGACCGACCTATGGATGCCCGACAATAGCGGCCATGAAACACCTGTCTCCCAAGGACGCTTGGGCTTGGCTGCAAGCCGAGCAAGCGCGCCGCCAAGCCGCCGGTCTGGAGAGCCCGCTGTTCGTTGATGTGCGCATGGAGATCGAGTCGCTCTACGTGGGGCGGCCACCGGGCGTGGAGAACATCCCCTGGTACGAATACCCCGACCTCACGCCCAACCCGGCGCGCTTTGCCACAGCCGTCCAGACTGAAGCAGGCGCCAAAGAGCGCCCGGTGCTGCTGATCTGCCGCAGCGGCAAGCGCACGCTTGACGCGGGGCTGGCGCTGGAGGCCGCTGGGTTCACCGAAGTGGCGCATGTGGTGCATGGCTTCGAGGGCGACCTGAACGAGGACTTCAAGCGGTCCTCGTTGAACGGTTGGCGGCATGACCAACTGCCGTGGGAGCAAATGTGACCCGCTTGCTTGTGCCCAGCGATATGCCGGATTTGGTTCTGGCATGAGCCAGATCGACGTCGAACCCACTGGCGAAACGCTGGAAGCCTGCGCTGGCGTGCTGCAGGAGGTCTTCGGCTTTGACGCGTTTCGCGGTCCACAGGCGCAGATCGTTTCGCATGTGAGCGCGGGCGGCGACGCGCTGGTGCTCATGCCCACGGGCGGCGGCAAGTCGCTGTGTTACCAGGTGCCAGCCATCGTGCGCGAGCGCGCCGGGCGCGGTCTGACCGTGGTGGTCTCACCGCTGATTGCACTGATGCACGACCAGGTGGGCGCGCTCACAGAGGCCGGTGTGGCAGCAGCTTTCCTCAACTCCAGCCTCTCGCTGGACGACGCGCAGCGGGTTGAGAAGCAGATGCTGCGTGGCGAGATCACGCTGCTCTACGCCGCGCCCGAGCGCCTGACCACGCCGCGTTTTCTGGCGCTGCTGGATTCGCTGCACGAGCGCGGTCAGCTGAGCCTGTTTGCCATTGACGAGGCGCACTGCGTGAGCCAGTGGGGCCACGATTTCCGGCCCGATTACCGCGCGCTGGTGGTGCTGCACGAGCGTTTTGCCGGCGTACCACGCGTGGCCCTCACCGCCACCGCCGACGACCTGACCCGCGCCGACATCGTCGAGCGGTTGCAGCTGGAAAATGCGCGCACCTTCATCAGCAGCTTCGACCGGCCCAACATCCGCTACACCATCGTCGAGAAGACCGATGGCACGCAGCAGCTGCTGCGCTTCATCCGCGATGAACACAGCAGCGGTGGCGGTGCGCACGACGCCGGCATCGTTTACTGCCAGTCGCGCAAGCGGGTGGAAGAGGTGGCGGGCATGTTGTGTGACGCGGGCTTCAATGCCCTGCCCTACCACGCCGGGCTCGACGCGGCCAAGCGCCAAAACCACCAAGACCGTTTTCTGCGTGAAGAGGGCCTGATCATGGTGGCCACGATCGCGTTCGGCATGGGCATCGACAAGCCCGACGTGCGCTTTGTCGCCCACCTCGACATGCCCAAGAACATTGAGGGCTACTACCAGGAGACCGGGCGCGCCGGGCGCGACGGCGAAGCGGCCAACGCCTGGATGGTCTACGGTTTGCAAGACGTGGTGAACCAGCGCCGCATGATCGACGAGAGCCCGGCGGCCGACGCGTTCAAGCAGGTGCTGCGCGGCAAGCTCGATGCGCTGCTGACGCTGGCCGAGGCGAGCGACTGCCGCCGGGTGCAGCTGCTCGGTTACTTTGGTGAAGCAAGCGAGCCCTGCGGCAATTGCGACAACTGCATCAAGCCGCCCGAATTGCTCGACGCCACAGAGGCGGCACGCAAGATTCTGTCTTGCATCTACCGCGTGCAACAAGCCAGCGGCACCGCGTTTGGCGCGGGTCACGTCATGGACATTTTGCGCGGCAAGCCCACCGACAAGATGGCCCAGTACGCGCACAACAAGCTCTCCACTTTTGGCATCGGCGCCGACTGGTCGGAGGCGCAATGGCGCGCCTTGCTGCGCCAGCTGGTCGCGCGCGAAGCGGTGCAGGTGGATGCGGCGCACTTCAACACCTTGCATCTGGCCGAGGGCGCGCGCGACATCCTCAAAGGCGGCGCGAAGGTGTTGATGAAACAGGCGAGCGAGAAGCCCGCCCGCTCGCGTGGCAAGGGCGGCAAAGGCAGCAGCCGCCAAGCGGCAAAAGACATGGCGCCAGATGGCCAGCCGCTCAGCCTGGCCCAGCGCAATTGTCTGGACGCGCTCAAGGCCTGGCGCGCCGAGGTGGCTCGCGAGCACAACCTGCCTGCGTTCGTCATTTTTCACGACAGCACCCTGCGCGCCTTGGCCGCCGAACAGCCGCGCACGATGGCCGATCTGGACGGGATCGCTGGCATTGGCCAGAAAAAGCGCGAGGCCTATGGCGCCGAGGTGCTGCGGGTGGTGAGTGCTTTTGCATGACCCATCGGGCGCGCCGCGCGCTTGAGGGAACACCTTTGTGTGACGGGGTTGACCGCTCGTCGAATGGGCGTCAGAACGGGGGTTGTCTGACCTAAAGACCTCGCCTCGACTGCCGATGGTTGAATAACTTGGGCGTTATTTCCCGGTCGTCAACCCACTCATGCAGAAACGGAGCACGGCATGTTTTTCAAACTGCCTTGGTTCACGAAAAAGTCCCCCAGCTTCGATGACACCCAGGTGTTGGAGCTGGACTTTCTGGTGGACGAATTTCACGAAGCCATGGCCGACATCAAGAACCCATTGCGCATGCGCCTGCAAAGCGCTCTGATGTGTTGTCAGACCCCCAAGGATCTGTGGTTCCTGCGCGGCAAGCTGCACAACCTGATCTCCACCTACCACTGCGAGCGGGTGGCCAACGAGCGGGTGGAACGGTTAGACCAAAAAATGCGCTTTTTCGTCGGTCACCATCCCGATCACGAACCGCAAGAGCTGCCGTCCAGGCCAATGGCCTTGTTGCATTGATTCACCCCCGCGCCGCACCTGCGGTGCGTCACCCCCTCAAGGGGGCGGCACTGGCGGCCTGGCGAAGCCAGTTCCGCGGTGCCCTGGGATCGAGCGGCCTGCGGACCGCACGAAGCGTGCCGCTGGCACACACGACAACCGCCCTGTCTTCTTGGGTAGAACGAAAGTCAAGGGACCGACTGCCATCGCAGTGCAGCAGCAAACGTGTGCGCGTCAAGCGCGCTTTGGGCGGTCCGCAGGCCGCTCAATCCCAGGACGCCGTCGGTCCGGCTCTGCCGGTCGACCAGCGTCGCCCCCTGGGGGGTGACGCGCCCTTGGGCGCGACGCGGGGGGCGCCAATCACCCATGCAAATCGTCGCGGCGCGCAATCTCCAGCAGCCGCTCCAGCTCGGGGCCATGTACGCGCTGGTTGTGGCGGTGCCAGAGCGCAATCACCGCCATGAAGCCGGCCACCAACAAACCAAATACGGTGATCGCAATGAAAGCCGAGACGCCAGCTGCGGTGGAGAAGCTGTAAAGCGCACCCAAGAAAAGGATGCAGGCCTGTTCGTTGAAGTTTTGCACCGCGATCGAGCGACCGGCACCCATGAGGTTGTGGCCTCGGTGTTGCAGCAGCGCGTTCATGGGCACCACCAGAAAGCCGCCGAGGCCGCCGAGCAGGATCAAGAACGGTGCTGCCACCCAAACGTTGTCAATGAAATTCATCGCGATCACCAGCACGCCCATGGCAATGCCCAGCGGCATCACCCGGGTGGCCTGGTCGAGCTTCATGCGCATGGACGCCACCACCGCACCCACCGCGGTGCCCACCGCCACCACACCCACCAGTGCCGAGGCTTGCGAGGTGCTGTAGCCCAGCGCCGCACCGGCCCAGGCCAGCACGATGTAACGCAGGTTGCCCGAAACGCCCCAGAACAGGGTGGTGGTGGCAAGCGATATCTGGCCGAGTCGGTCGCGCCACAGCCGCTGGTTGCAGCGCCAGAAGTCGGGCAGCAGGGCGATCGGGTTACTGGGCATCGGGCGCGGCGTGACGCCAGTCAGCGGGATGCGGGTGTTGAACCAGGCAGCCAGCGCGTACACCACCACCAACACCGCAATGGCGGATTCGGGTGGGGTGTTGATGCCGGTGTGCATGAAAGGCAGGTCCAGCGCCATCAGGTGCTTGGACACATAGGGCGCGATCAACTGGCCGCCCAGCAACACGCCCAGGATGATGGAGCTGATGGTGAGGCCCTCGATCCAGCCGTTGGCTTTGACAAGCTGGGACGGCGGCAGCAACTCGGTAAGGATGCCGTATTTGGCCGGTGAATAGGCCGCCGCACCCAGCCCGACCACGGTGTAGGCCAGCAGGGGATGCACACCCCAGAGCATCAGCAGGCAGCCGACCACCTTGATTGCGTTGCTGATGAACATGACCTGGCCCTTGGGCCGCGCATCGGCGAAGGCGCCAACGAAGGGCGCGAGGATCACGTAGAACAGCGCAAACAGCGGCACCAGCGCTGCCGCCTGCCAGCTTGGTGCGCCCTGCGTGCGCAGCAGCTCGATCGCCACCACAAAGAGTGCGTTGTCCGCCAGCGAGCTGAAGAACTGCGCTGTCATGATGGTGTAAAAGCCGCGCTTCATGGGGTGTTTGGTGTGCGCCCGCAAGCCCGGTGCAGCGGCCTCGTCAGGAGCCAACTGGGGCTCAAGTCAGCCCAGGCATTGCCATGCGAACCAAGAAGGTGGCATGCGCTGCGGGGCGCCGGGAATTTGTGCGAAAGTTCGGCGGTTGTCTCCAACGATGGCGGGTTATAGCACGGCGGTTGTGACCGGCTGTGAATGACCTGCCCCACCGAGCGAGCAGCTTGGTGCGCCGCTCGGGCATAGCCTCCCCCCGTGCTTTTCCGCTGTTCGGCCACTTTTTCATTTGCTGCCATGCCCCGTCCTATTCTTGCCACCGTTCATATCGACGCTTTGCGCCACAACCTGAACCAAGCCCGCGTGCGCGCACCCGATGCCCAAGTGTGGGCGGTGGTCAAGGCCAATGCTTATGGCCACGGCATCGAGCGCTGTTTTGACGGCCTGCGCAGTGCCGACGGCTTTGCCCTGCTCGATTTCGACGAGGCGCAGCGCGTGCGCGCGCTCGACTGGCGCGGCCCTGTTCTGCTGCTCGAAGGCGCTTTCGAGCCGCGCGATCTGGAGTTGTGTTCGCGATTGCACCTGTGGCACACAGTGCACTGCACCGAACAGATCGACTGGCTGGCAGCGCACAAGACGCAGCTGCCACACCGCGTGTTCCTGAAGCTCAACAGCGGCATGAACCGGCTGGGCTTCACCCCCACTGCGTTTCGCGCCGCCTGGGCGCGCCTGAGCGCGCTGCCGCAGGTGGAAGAGATTTCGCTCATGACCCACTTCAGCGACGCCGACGGCCCGCGGGGCATCGCACGCCAGGTGGCGGTGTTCGAGGCCGCCACCGCCGACCTGCCGGGCGAGCGCACGCTGTGCAACAGCGCGGCCATTCTGCGCCACGCCACCAGCCCGCTGCGCGGGGAAGGGGCGGTCACCACGCTGGCGGCCGACTGGGTTCGCGAGGGCATCGCGCTCTACGGTGGCGCGCCCGACCACCCCGAGCAAACCGCCGCCGGCTGGGATTTGCAGCCGGCCATGACACTCTCCACCCGCGTCATCGGCGTGCAGTCGCTGCAAGCGGGCGACACGGTGGGCTATGGCTCGGCCTTCACCGCCGATCGGGCCATGCGCATCGGCGTGATCGCCTGTGGCTATGCCGATGGCTACCCGCGCCACGCGCCCACCGGCACACCGGTGTTGGTGGGTGGCGTGCGCACCCGCATCGTGGGGCGGGTCAGCATGGACATGATCACGGTGGATCTTTCGATCTGTGGTGATCATGTGGGGGTGGGGGCTGAGGTGGTGTTGTGGGGACGGTCTTCTTGTGGTGCCTTGCTGGCTGCTGATGAGGTGGCGTTGGCTGCTGGGACGATTTCTTATGAGTTGCTTTGTGCGGTGGCTCAGCGGGTGCCGTTTGCTGTTGCTTGATTTTTTGGCTTTTTGTCCTTGACGGGGCTGGTTGGCTTTTCGGGCGTGCCGGGTTTCGCCCCGGCTCGTCACAACTTCCCTCAAAAAAAGCTTCATAGAACAGATAACGGGAAAAGAGGGTCTGTACCCCCAGGGGTATACTTTTATACGGCACGAGGTGTGGGAGTCCCGCATGTCGTTCAAGCCGTCTTTCCCCATCCAGCGCAAAACCCCGACCGCCCAGTGGCTGCTCGCGCTCGGCCTGCTGCTGGTCAGCGCAACCGCTACCGCCCAAGCACGTCAAGCACCCCGAGTAACCGTCATGACCGTCGGTGCCCAGGCCGTGGGCGCGGGGCTGGAGATGGACGGCTGCTTGCAAGCGGTGCGGCAAACGGTGTTGTCGGCCCTGGCCAGTGGGCGTATCGCGCAGCTCAGCGTGAAGGCGGGCGACCAGGTGAAGGCCGGTCAGGTGCTGGCGGTGATCGACGACCGGGCCACCCAGGCGGGTGTGGCGCAGGCGCAAGCCGGCGTGGCGCAGGCGGATGCCCAGCGGGCCAACGCCCAGGCGCAGTTTGAGCGCACGCGCGATCTGCGCGTACAAGGTTTTGTAGCCCAGGCAGCCTTGGATGCGGCGCAGTCCCAGCTCAAGGCGGCGCAGGCCGGCATGGCCGCTGCGCGCGCCGGGCAGACGCAGTCTTCCCTGGCGCAGGGCTTCACCCGGCTCACCGCGCCCTATGACGGCTGGGTGTTGCAAACCCACGCCGAGGCTGGCGCGCTGGCCATGCCGGGTACCCCGGTGCTCACCGTCTACGCGCCTCAGCCGATCCGCGCGGTGGTTTGTGTGCCTGCGTCTCAGCAGGCGCTGGCGCAGCAAGCGCAGCGCATCGAAGTGCGCTTGCCGGGTTCTGAGCGTTGGGCCAAGCCGGTGTCCAGCACCAGCCTGCCTGCGGCCGATCCGGTGTCGCAGACGGTGGAATGGCGGCTCGACCTGAGCGCTGCCGATGGCGCGCAGCAGGTGCCGGGTCGCCAGGTTCGGGTGCGGTTTGTGGGCAGTGGCGAGCAGCAGCGCTTGGTGGTACCAGAAGCCGTGCTGGTGCGCCGCGGCGAGCTGACCGCCGTCTATGTGGTGATCGCGCGTGGCGAAGGCGAGCCTGAAGGTTTTTCGCTGCGGGCGGTGCGCACCGGCGCGGGCCATGGCGAGGCGGGCCTGGAGGTGCTGGCAGGTCTGAAGGCGGGCGACCGCGTGGCGCTCGATCCGGTGCGCGCCGGCCTGAGCGGCGCCATGCCAGCGGCGCAGTGAGCGAGTCAGCATGAGAACGCCCACAACGACCCTTCGTCGACCCCGCCACGCGAGAAGCTGGGCTTCTCCGGGTCTGTTGCGCGCGCCTTTCAGTCCAACGCCATCACGCCGCTGTTGGCGATCGTGGCTTTGTTGCTGGGCCTGTTCGCCGTACTGGTGACGCCGCGCGAAGAAGAGCCGCAGATCAACGTGACCATGGCCAATGTGCTGATCCCCTTCCCCGGGGCGTCGAGCGCGGATGTGCAGAAGATGGTGGCCGGGCCGGCCGAGCAGGTGCTGTCGCAGATCCAAGGCATCGAGCACAGCTACTCGGTGTCGCGCCCGGGCGTGGCGGTGCTCACGGTGCAGTTCAAGGTGGGCGTGCCGCGCACCGAGGCGCTGGTGCGGTTGTACGACGTGCTGAACGCGAACCAAGACTGGCTGCCGCCAGGCTTGGGCGTGATGACACCGATTGTCAAACCCAAGGGCATCGACGATGTGCCGGTGTTGGCCGCCACGCTGTGGACCAAAGACGCCGTCAGCGCGCTCGATCTGGAGCGCGTCGCGCACTCGGTTGAGAGCGAGCTCAAGCGCGTGCCCGGCACGCGCGAGGTGGTGACCATCGGTGGCCCGGGCCGCGCGGTGCATGTGTGGCTGGAGCCGAACCGGTTGCGCGAGCACGGTGAGAGCGTGCAGGCGCTGCACGGCGCGATTGCGGCCGCGAACCAGGCCATGCCCTCGGGCTCGGTCGCCAACCCCGCTGCTGCTGCGGGCGAGCCGGGCATGCTGAGCGTGCAGACGGGTGAGTTTTTGCAGAACGCGAAAGATGTCGGCGACATCGTGGTCGGCGTCAGCCAAGGCCGGCCGATCTATTTGCGCGAGGTGGCGCGGGTGGAAATGGGCACGCAGCTGCCGCAGCACTATGTGTGGTTCACCCCCGGTGCGGCCGATAGCGCGCACCCCGAACAACAAGGTCAGAGCCACCCGGCGGTGACGATCACCGTGACCAAGAAGCCGGGCGAAAACGCAGTCGATGTGGCCGCGGGCGTGCGCCAGCGGCTGGACGCCCTGCGCAACACGGTGATCCCCGAAGACGTGGAGGTGAGCATCACCCGCGACCACGGCCAGACCGCGGCAGACAAAGCCAACAAGCTGATCCAGAAACTCATCTTTGCCACCGGCAGCGTGATCATTCTGGTGGGCCTGGCGCTGGGTCGGCGCGAAGCCATCATCGTCGCCGCGGCCGTGATCCTCACGCTCACCGCGACCCTGTTCGCCAGCTGGGCCTGAGGCTTCACGCTGAACCGCGTCTCGCTGTTCGCGCTCATCTTTTCCATCAGCATCCTGGTCGACGACGCCATCGTGGTGGTCGAAAACATCCACCGGCACCGGAGCCTCACGCCCGACGAGCCGCTGTCCGTCCTCATCCCGCGCGCGGTCGACGAGGTGGGTGGCCCGACCATGCTGGCCACCTTCACCGTGATCGCGGCGCTGCTGCCGATGGCCACGCGGCACACGGCCCGAGCAAGATCACGAAGTCCCTGCAAGGCTTCTTCACCCGCGTACTGACGCCGCTGCTGGCGAGCGCCAAAAAACGCTGGCTGTTGCTGGCCGGCATCTTGATCGCTTTGCTGCTGTCGGTCGGCCTCGCGGCGGTGCAGTGGGTGGTGCTCAAGATGCTGCCGTTCGACAACAAGAGCGAGTACCAGGTGGTGCTCGACATGCCAGCCGGTACGCCGCTGGAAGACACGGCGGCGGCCTTGCAGGACATGACCGCCTTCCTGGCGCAGCAGCCCGAGGCGAGCAACGTGCAGGGCTACGCTGGCACTGCCAGCCCGATCACCTTCAACGGTCTGGTGCGCCAGTACGACCTGCGCGCCGAAGCCGAGAGCGGCGACCTACAGGTGAATCTGGTCGACTCGCATCAGCGCAGCGAAAAAAGCCATGCCATTGCCCAGCGCCACCGGCCAGCGCTGGAGAAGATCGCCGCTGTCCACGGCGCGCGCGTCAAGGTGGTGGAAGTGCCGCCCGGCCCGCCCGTGCTCTCGCCCATCGTGGCCGAGGTCTATGGGCCCGATGAAGCCGGTCGCGCCGAGCTGGCGCAGCGTGTGGCGCAGGCCTACCGCGACACGCCCGATATCGTGGGTGTGGACACCACGATGAAGGAAAACGCACCACGCGCTTTCCTGCGGATCCAGCGTCAGCGCGCCGAGTCGCTGGGCATTCCGGTGCAGGTGATCGCGCAGACGGTGCACGCCGCGCTCTCGGGTGCCGACGCCGCCTACCTACACGACGGCCACACCAAGTACCCGGTGCCGGTGCGGCTGCAGTTGCCGCTCGATGCGCAGGTGGGTCTCGACAGCCTGCTGGCTCTGCCGATGCAGGCAGCAACCGCAGATGGCAAGGGCGCCATGGTGCCGCTGTCCGAACTGGTGACGGTGGAGCGCGGCGTGATCGACCAGCCGCTTTTCACCAAAAACCTGCTGCCGGTGGTCTATGTGCTGGGCGACATGGCCGGCAAGCTGGATTCACCGCTCTACGGGCTGGCCGACATCCGAAGCCACATGAAAGCCGCCGCACTGCCCAACACCGGCGAGCTCGGCGAGTACTGGATCAGCCAGCCCAAAGACCCCTACCGCCAGTACGCGGTGAAGTGGGACGGCGAGTGGCAGATCACCTATGAGACCTTCCGCGACATGGGCGCGGCCTACGGGGTTGGCCTGCTCCTGATTTACCTGCTGGTGGTGGCGCAGTTCAAGAGTTATGTGACGCCGCTCATCATCATGGCGCCGATCCCGCTCACGCTCATTGGCGTCATGCCCGGCCACACGCTGCTCAACGCGCAGTACACCGCCACCTCCATGATCGGCATGATCGCGCTGGCCGGCATCATCGTGCGCAACTCCATCCTCCTGGTGGAGTTCATCAAGCTGGAAACCGCGCGTGGCGTGCCGTTTGCGCAGGCTGTTGTGCAGTCCGCTGCAGTCCGCGCGCAACCCATCGCACTCACCGGTCTGGCCGCGATGATGGGCGCCTTCTTCATCCTCGACGACCCGATCTTCAACGGCCTGGCCGTGTCACTGATCTTCGGTATCGCTGTGTCGACCCTGCTCACGTTGGTCGTGATTCCCGTTTTGTATTTCGCTGTCTATCGCCGCCGTCATGAGACGGCCGATACGGCCACCTGAGCCGTCCCATTTTGTTTTCCCACCCTGTGTTTTTTCAAGGAGATTGATGTGACTGTCGAACGCTACATCCGCCTCATGGCCGGCGCCTTTGTGATGCTCTTGCTCGCCCTGGGCATCGAAGCCAGCCCGATTTTTATGAGCCCCTGGTTCCTTGCGCTGACCGCCTTTGTCGGCTTCAACCTGTTCCAATCCGGCATCACCGGCTTTTGCCCGCCGAGCTTTCTGTTGAAGAAGCTTGGCGTTCCCGAAGGCAATGGCGCCTGCAACCGGTGACGCACTGAAAGCACACCACCGATGACATCTCCCACCCCACTCAAATTCCTCATGCCCGGCTGGTTCTCGATCGTCATGGGGCTTTGTGGCCTGTCGCTGGCCTGGCACCGCGCGCAGCGGCTGTTCGGCGATATGGCCGATGGTGTGGCGTTGGTGGTTGCGCTGGTGGCGGCGTTGTTGTTTGTGGTGCTGCTGGTGGCTTCAGTGCTGCGCGCGCAGCGCTACCCGGCGGCGCTGGCGGAGGACCTGCGACACCCGGGGCGCCACGCTTTTGTGGCCGCGTTCCCAGTGGCGCTTTTGCTGCTGGCAGCGGTGGGCGTGGCGCTGTTCGGGCCTGGCTTGGGCTGGAACATCTTGTGGTGGCTGGGTGCGTTGACCCAGATTTGGGCCACGGCGTGGGTGCTGGGCCGCTGGCTCGGGCCCGCCACGCCGGGCCAAGGACCGGGCAACACGGGGCTGTGGCCGGGCATCACCCCGGCGCTGATGATTCCGGTGGTGGGCAATGTGGTGGTGCCGCTGGCGGGTCTGCCGCTGGACCACACCGTGTGGTCGGCGGCGCAGTTCGGCATTGGCGTTTTCTTCTGGCCCATTGTGCTGGCGCTCGTGCTGGTACGCCGCATCACGCACAGCCCCCTGCCCGACCGGTTTTTGCCCACCTGGTTCATCGTGCTGGCTGCGCCGGCGGTGATTGGCAACGTGTTGGCGCAGTGGCAGGCTGCCCCCGTGCTGGTGGTGGCAATGTGGGGCCTGTCCCTGTTCTTTCTGCTGTGGCTGCTGCCGATCGCCAAGCGCATCGCGGCGCAGCCGTTCGGGCTCACCTTCTGGTCCTTGTCGTTTCCGCTGGCGGCATTGAGCTCGCTCACATTGCGTGTGGGCGATCTGTTCCCCGACGCAGCTGGTGTTCAGACCGCCAGCGTGTTGCTGCTGGCCGTGGCCTCAATGGTCATCCTCTGGCTGGGCTTTGCCACCGTTCGCGGCCTGCGCGACGGCACGCTCTTGGCGCCCGAGCCGCTGGCCAACATCCAGCCGGTGTCGGCCTGAACATGGTGCGAAACGTGGCATGAACGCCGAACCCAGTGCCAAACCAAGCCCATCGGTCGAGTGTCTGCCCGAGGCGCGCCGGGTCGATCTGGTCAACCGATTGCGCCGCGCCGAAGGCCAGATGCGCGGCCTGCTGCGGCTGCTGGAAGACGGCGCTGATTGCGCGCGCATCGCGCAGCAACTGCTGGCTACCCGCCAGGCGCTGGACAGCACCTATGTGCGGCTCAACCTGTCGCTGGCCGAGGCCGAACTGCACAGCGCTTCTGGCGCTGAGCCGCCGCCGGTCAGCGAAGTGCTCGACCGGCTGCAAAGCCGGCTTGGTCGATCGCGGTAACCCCTGCGCTTTGGCGCTGCGGGCATCTCAGTTTTACTGCGCAGCGCGACCCGGCGAGCACCCGATAAAACTGTAGCGCTCGCAAAACGGGCTGCCCAGATTCGGCAGCCAGCGTGGTACCTGATGGAACTGCTCAGCGATGGTGGCCAGCACCGTGTCGCGGTACGGCTGGTAGCGAAAACCCACGCCGTCCACCGCGTAAAACGCCACGCCATCAATCACCCACTGCCGGCTGCTGACCCGCTCGAAGTAAGGCGCGAAGTCGGCCAGGTCGGGCGGGTTGTAGTCGAAGATGCGCAGCGTTTGGCCATCAAAGCTGCGGAAGTCCACTTGCAAATCGTCCTGGCGCGCGTGGTGGCGGCCCACCCCGAACACCGGCACGTATTGCTTGTGGTGAAACGCCAGCATGGCAGCCGGGTTGTAGGTGCGCGCCATCAGCGTGGCGCCGGCCGGCATGTCTTGCTGCAAGGCAGCCACCAAGGCTGGTGTCTCGCGCAGAAACACCGCGCGGTCGTGCAGCCGGGTGTGTTGCCACCACGACAGTGGCGCCCAGGCCACAGCCGCCACCAACAGCAGGTGCGGCACCGAGAGCCACAGGTTCCAGCGCCACGAAAGCTTGAGCGCGTGCGTATCCAGATGCAGCGCCGCCCAGGCCACGAACAGCGGCACAAAGCCCAGCACCCAATGAAGGCCGATGGTGCGGCGCAGGCTGATGGCGGCAAACAACAGAATGGGAAACAGCCACAGCACCGCCAGCGCGCGGCGTGTGTTCGCTGAAACGCCCAAGGCGCTCTCAGCGCGGCCGGCTTGCCAAAGCAACCAGGGCGTTAACAAGTAGGCCACCATGGCGAGGTAGACCACTGGCGTCTTCAGGTTCCAGTGACCGCCCTCGTTGCGGTTGAACACGTTGAACATCACATTGGTCCAGCCGTGCGTCATGTTGAACGCCACGTTGACCGCGGTCGAGGGCAGCGACGTGGCGAACATCAGCGCCAGCGCCCACCAGCGATCGCGCCGCCAGCCCAGGATGTGCACCGCGTAAGCCACCCCCAGCAGCACCGCAAAGTACTTCGACAGAAACGCCAGCCCGACGAACCCACCGGCCAGCGCGTACCAGCCAGCGCTTCTCGCTGGAGAAGCATCCGCTTTCACATAGGCCCAGGCGGACAGCGCCATGAACAGCAGCAGCGGCGTGTCGGTGGTGAGCAGCACAAACAGCCACGACCACGGCAGCGCCAGGTACACCGCGCCCGCCAGCCAGGCGCTGGCTGCGCGCTCGGCGGGCAGGATACGCAGCAGCGCGTCCACCAGGCCGAGGCCGATCACGCTGGTCACCAGCAGGGTGACGCTGCGCAGCACCAGCGGCGCGTCGCTGATGGCATGCAACACCGCGAACAACCAGCCCACCATCGGCGGGTGGTCCGAGTAACCCCAGGCCGGGCGCACCCCCCACTGGTAGAAAAACGCCTCGTCCCCGGTGATCGGGAAACCCGCAGCGAGCACGATTTTGAGCAGCAGCGTGCCGGCAAACGTGAGCCAGAACAGACGCCGGGCTTGGTGGATGGGGAAATCGAGCGACATCATGAAAACCCAGAGGTGAAAGAGCGTTTGGGCACCGTTGCCTCAAACGTTTCCGGCGAGCAGTGTCCCCACCCAGGGCACCGCAGAACCGGCTTTGCCGGACGACCAGCGCCACCCCTTGGGGTTGACGGCGAAGTCGGCGCGGGGGGGGTGTTGACCCTCAAGCGTCTAAAGCAAGCAGGGTGACACCCGCCACGATCAGCGCGCAGGCCGCCACCCGCACCCAGGAAAACGGCTCACCCAGCCAGACCACGCCCACCGCCATCGTCACCACAAAGCCCAAACTTACCAGCGGGTAGGCCAGGCTCACCGGCAACCGCGACAACACCCACAGCCAGAGCACCGCGCTCATCCCGTAAAGCACCAGACCGAGCCAAACCAGTGGACTGGTGAGCGCATGGCCGTAGGTGCTGCTCAGGTCACCGCCGGCCGGGGCACCCATGCCGCGCTTCATCGCGATCTGCGCGGCTGACGAGAGCAGCACACAAAAAACGGCCAAACTGAGTGCAGTCGCTTTCATGCGGTGGGCCCGGTGATGGCCAGAAAGCCCACGCCTATCAGCATGGCCACAGTGAGCCAGCTGAAATAGTCGCGCAGCGCAAACTGCAGCGGGTCTTCGCCCTGCAGCTCGCGGCGCCCGGTCTTGAGCCAGATGCGCATGATCCACAGCAGCAGCACGGGCGCTGCGGCCCACAGCCACTCGGGATCGGCGTAGAGCTGGCGCCCGTTCTGGCTGTCGATGTAGAGCGTGAGCACCATCACCGAGAGAAAGCCGCTGGAGATGCCCATGCCGCGAAGCGTGGGCAGATCGCGCGGCTGGTAGCCACGCCCAGGCGCCAGTTTGGCGTTTTCCTCAGCACCGATTTCTTCCAGCTCGGCGCAGCGCTTGACCAGCGCCAAGCTCAAGAACAGAAAAACCGAGATCGCCAGCAGCCAGTTGGAGGGCATCACCTGTGCGGCCACCGCTCCAGCGCCAATGCGCAAGGTGTAGAGCGCGGCCAATACCAACACGTCCACCAGCGGCAGGCGCTTGAGATGCATCGAGTAGGCCAGCGTGATCGCGGTGTAGAGCAGCAGCATGGCGGCAAAGCCTGGCGAGACAGCCAGCGCGAGCGCAAACGCCAGCACCAGCATCGCCGCGCTCAAGCCCACCGCAGCTGGAATGGACAAGGTGCCTGCCGCCAGCGGGCGCAGCCGCTTGATGCGGTGTACCCGGTCGCTCGGCAGATCGAGCAGATCGTTGAACAAATAGGTGGCCGAGGCGCACAGGCCGAAGGCCACAAAGCCCAGCGCCACCGCGCCCCATGCTTCAGCGGCAGTGGCGTGGGCAGCCAGCAGCGGGATGAAGAGCAGCGCGTTCTTGGCCCACTGCTTAAGCCGGATCGCGCGCAGCACGGTGCGCAGGCGCAGTGGCTGGCGCTCGAACACCTTTGCCTCAGGGTGCTGCTGGCGCAACTGGCGCAGCACCGGCGCTGGGGTGTTGACCGCCACCGCCTGGGCGCTGCCCTGCCACACCGCCAGGTCGTCTTGGCTGTTGCCAGCGTAGGCCCACTGGGTGTGACCGGCTGCCAGCGCATGGGCCAAGATCGCCGCGCGCTTGTTGTCCTTGCTCAGGTTGGGCCCGCCCTCGGTGCCCAGGGTGTCGCTGAACACGCCGATGTGCTCCGCCACCTCACGCACGATGCGGGCGTCGGCAGCGCTGGCCAGCACCAGCGGCCGACCGCGCGCGTGTTCGCCGTGCAGAAACTGCAAAAAGTCTTCCCGGTAAGGCAGACGCGCTGGTTCAGGACGCACCGCATCGGCCAGCCGCCGCTTGAAGCCGGCCTTGCCCAGCCGCAGCCACGCCAGCAGGCGCAGCAGGTTCAGCGGGCTGCTGCGCACAAACAGCATCACCGACTCATACAGCGTGTCGGTCGGGGTGAGTGTGCCGTCCATGTCCACATACAGCGGCACGGTTTGCGCGTCGCTGCTGTTTGGTGGGAGGTTGGGGCTTTGCATGATGGTGGGATTCTAGGAGGCCAGACCCTATGTCTACGGCACGCGCTCGACCTCTGACCATTGATCCCGGCTTCTTTCACATCCGTACAACATGCAGCGCATGCAGCACCTGGGGGCAATTTGCCCACAGTCGATCGCAGCGAAGTACATCGGCCAAGGTGTCTTGGCCAGCAGCTGCTGGTGGCTGCGCAGCACCCAGGGGGCGACCAAGAACACGATCACCACAAGGCCCATGAAGCCGCCGAGTTGGATGTTTTAGGGGCACGCGCTGGCAGCTACTGAGCTGACAACGTCTCCACCCCAAACCCCACAATGTTCCGGCTGGCTTTGCTGAACTCCACGCCAATGAGGTGAATCGGCTCGCCCCGGCTGCGGTATTTGTCGGCGTAGGCCATGTCTTTGAGTTGTTGCAGGGCGCTGCCGCTGGGGTTCATCTCGACCACCTTGAACTCGAACAAGAACACTTGGCCCGCAAACAAGACCGTCATGTCGATGCGGCCTACGTTGGTGGGGTCCTCCAGCTTTATCTCGACCCCCATCGCGGCAAAGTAGCTGTAGAAGATGCTGGCGTAGTAGCCCTCGTAGCTTGAGAGTTCGTTTTTGCGGTACCAGTCGTTGGCGATGCTGGCGTAGAACGCATGGAACAGGGTTTTAAGGCCCACAAAGTCTTGGGTACCCAGCAGGTCGTACAGCTGGGTGATTTTTGGCCCTGGCAGGCTCAGGCTGCCGGTGAGGCTTTGCAGCAAGCTGGTGTTCAGGGCCGACTGCACCTCTAAGTTGGGGTATTTGAGGGTGAGCTGCATGCGCCCGGGCAGCTCGCGCACCTTGTCCACGGTCAGGTAACCCGCCTGAAACATGAGCGCTTCGGTGGGGATGTTGTCGACATCAAAGGTAGATAACAGCGTGTCCGAGGCCACGATCCGACTCAGGTCGGGGGTGAAGGCTTGGCGTTGCTGCAGCAGCTTGATGAGAAAGGTGGGCGTGCCAGTCTCAAACCAGTGCGGTATGATTTTGCGGGTGCGAAACAGCAACAGCAAGCCAAACGGGTTGTACACCGGCGTGCCCAGCCAGTTGTAGCCGTTGTACCAGTCGCGTATCAAATCTCGGTCCAGTCCGGGCAGCTCTGCGGCAAACACCGTGTCCACATCGGCGTCGGTGTAGCCGCACAGGGCGCTGTAGCGCTCGTCCAGCGTGATGTCGGTCAGGTTGTTAAGGCCAGAGAACAAGCTGACCTTGCTGAATTTGGAGACGCCGGTCAGAAACACAAACTTCAAATGCTCGTCGGACCCTTTGAGCACCGAGTACAGGTTTTTAAGCCCGTCTCGCATCTCGGTGGCCACGACGCGGTCGTCGATGTTGTCCAAGATGGGTTTGTCGTACTCGTCAATCAGCACCACTGAGCGTTGGCCGCTGGCTCGGTGGGCTTCGCGGATCAGGTCGGCAAAACTGCCTGCCGAGTCTGTTTCTGGCAAGCCCGATGGCAAGCTCACACCCAGCCGTTCTCTGTTGATGCGCAAGATCTCGTGAATGCGCTGATCAAGCTCTGCCCGGCTTTGCACCACGCCGTCAGAAAAACTGACCCGAATCACCGGGTGCGTCTTGCCCCAGTCCCACAGCGGCTCGGCTGCCAGTCCGGTAAACAGCGCCTGGTTGCCTTCAAACAGCTCTTTAAAGGTGTCGATCAGCAGGCTTTTGCCAAAGCGCCGGGGGCGGCTTAAAAAGTAGGCTTTGCCGGTTTGCACCAAATCCACCGCCATGCCCGTCTTGTCCACGTAGTAGCAGTTGTCTTCGCGGATTTCGCGGAAGGTCTGAATGCCAATCGGCAGCTTTTTACGCGCCAGCGCCGGGGGGTGAGAGGCTGTGGGGGTCATGCGGACATTCTAGGCAGGCGCTGAACCAAACTGCACCAAACCCCGTGCGGTCGACTTTGCTGCCCGTGTGTGGACCCGTGTACCGTTTACCCGCAGCCGCTTGCGCTCAGCCCCCCACCAGCGCGCCGGCCTTCATGCGGTCGCGCGTCAGGGCTTCGCGGGTCGCTATGCGGCGGAAGAAGACCGTGACCACGCTGCTGCTGAGCACGATGAACAGCGAATACAACACCGGAATCAGCAGCACCTCTTGCTGGATCGTGGTGGCGATGCTGAGCGTGACGATGAGCACCGCCAGCGGCCCGTTCTGGATGCCGGTCTCCAGCGCGATGGTGCGGCTGCGGTTGTTGTCTTGCCTGAGCAGACGCGCCAACGCATATCCCAGCGCCATGCCGATCAGGCCCAGACCGATCGCGGCGAAGTACACCTGCCACGGGGTTTCTGCCAGCAGCTGGTGATTGCGCGGCACCCAGGTGGCGACCAGAAACACGATCACCACAATGCCCATGAAGCCGCCCAGCAGCTCGATGGTGGCGCCGATGTTGGGGTTGAGCTTGCGCAGCAGCATGCCGAGCACGGTGGGCACCAGCAGCACCACCAGCACCTGCGCCACGTTGGCTGCGGGAATTTTGAATTCACCCGACAGACCCGCCATCGACGAATAGAACTCCAGCAACAGCGGCACCATCACCAGCGCCGTCAAGGTGCAGACCGTGGTCATCAGGATGGACAGCGCCAGCACGCCCTTGCTGAAGTAGCTGAAGATGTTGGAGGTGGTGCCGCCAGGCATGCAGGCCATGAGGATCAGACCGACCGTAAGACCGGGCGAGAGATCCAGCGCCATCGCCAGCGCAAAACCCAGCAGCGGCATGATGCCGAACTGGCACAGCATGCCGACCAGCACGCCCTTGGGCTTGCGAAAGGCAATCAGAAAGTCGCGCCAGGTGAGCGAGGCGCCCATGCCCAGCATGATGACCATCATCATGATGCCGAGCAGGCGGGTTTCGAATTCGGTGATCATGTTTTGTTCTCCTCAACCAATCTTGTTGTGTGTCAGCGCGCCTTGGATGCCTGGGCCTGGGCCTCGGCCTTAAGTTCTTTGCGCAGCACCTTGCCGATCGGGCTTTTGGGCAGCTCGTCGCGCATCACCACCGAACGCGGCACCTTGTAGGCGGTGAGCTGCTGGCGGCAATGCGCCAGCACCTGCTCGGCCGTGAGCTTGCCGACGTGGTCCGGGTGCGGCACCACATAGGCGCGCACCGCCTCGCCGGTCTTGGCGTCGTTCACGCCGATTACCGCCACCTCCAACACCATTTCCAGCTGGGCGATGGTGTCTTCCACCTCGTTGGGGTAGACGTTGAAGCCGGAGACCAGCACCAGGTCTTTCTTGCGGTCGACGATGCGAAGAAAACCGTCGACCTCCATCACCGCCACGTCGCCGGTGGCGAGCCAACCGTCGTTCAAAACGTTGGCTGTTTCGGTGGGATTGTTCCAGTAGCCCTGCATCACCTGCGGCCCGCGCACGCAAATCTCGCCCGGCTCGCCTGGCGCCACCGGCAGGCCGTCGCCACCCAACAGGCGCACCTCGGTACCGGGCGCGGGAATGCCGATGGAGCCCAGGCGCGGCGTGCCGCGCAGCGGGTTGAAGCTGACCACCGGCGAGGTTTCGGTCAGGCCGTAGCCCTCGGCGATCGGCGTGCGCGTGACCTCGGTCCAGCGCTGCGCGACCGCGCTGTGCAGCGCTGTGCCACCCGCGATGGAAGCCTTGAGGTGCTTGGGCGGGTAGGCGGTGAACCACTCTTCGTTGAGCAGGCCGTTGAACAAGGTGTTGACGCCCGTCATCCAGGTGATGGGGAAGTTTTCCACCGCGCGCTGCAGGTTTTGCACCGGGCGCGGGCTGGGCACCAAGACGTTGTGGGCACCCATCGAGAGGAAGCCGAGCAGGTTGGTGGTGAAGGCGAAGATATGGTACAGCGGAAGCGCAGTCAGCACGCACTCTCGGCCCACTTCCATGTGGGTCGCGCCCATGGCCAGCATTTGGTTGACGTTGTTGAGCAGGTTGCCGTGGCTGAGCATCGCGCCCTTGCTCACGCCGGTGGTGCCGCCGGTGTATTGCAAGGCGGCCAAATGGTCGTGGTGGATGTCTTTCCAATAGGTTTTGGCGGGTGTGGCGGCCAGCGTGACGCGGCCTTGCGCCAGCGCTTGGCCCAGCCGCACATGCGGCACGGTGACCGGCGGCAACACGCGGCTCCAGACCTTTTGCACACCGCGAACGATGGCGCCGGGGATGGCGGGGAAAAATTCGTTCACCCGCGCCAGCACCACCTGCTTCACACCGGTGCGCTGGAGCACGCCGGGCAGCTTGTCGGCAAACATGTCCAGCACCACCAGCGCGGTGGCGCCCGAGTCGTTGAACTGGTGCGCCATTTCGCTCTCGGTGTAGAGCGGGTTGGTGTTGACCAGCACGCAGCCGGCCTTGAGCACGCCGAACGCCACCACCGGGTAGGCCAGGCAGTTGGGCATCTGCACGGCCACCCGGTCGCCGGTTTTCAGCCCCAGCGTCTGGCGCAAGTAGCCAGCAAACGCATCAGATTGCTCGTTGACCTGCGCAAAGCTCAAACGGCCATTCATGCCATTGGGCATCACACAGCTGAACGCTGGATGCTTCAGGCGCTTGGCCGCTTGTTCGGCGGCGAAATGGGCGCAGCGCTCTTGCACCAGCTCGGCGAGCGACGCATGTTGCGGGGCTGGCAGATCGGCCACGATGCCAGCGCTGGCGTAAGTGGCGAACCAAGGGCGGTGGGAGGGGTCGAACGGCGTCTCGTTTTTCATGGTTTTCCTCGGGGCGAATGCGTCGGTATTGTGAGGGCTCTCGGGGGATTTTCAAATGGGCACCTGGGCCCAGCCCCGCTGCACCAGTTCCACGACCAGGTGCGAGAAAGACACCATGTAAACCATGGCGCCTGCACCGGCCACACACGCCAGCAGCAGCGCCAGGCCATCGCGGAACATCCAGCCCAAGCTCAGCAGCACCAGGCTGATGGCGGGCAGCACGTTGCCAAAGGGCAGCGGAATGAAAATGACCGCGGCCATGAGCGCGATCCACACGCCCCAAAGCGGGCGCAGGCGGCGGTTGCTCATGGCGATCCAGCGCGGGCGCAGCAACCGGTCGGCCTGTTCATAAATCCAAGCCAAGCTGTGCAGGCAGCGCCGGGTCCACGCCACGTTCAGCGTCACGCGCCCCAGGCGCTCGGGCAGCGGCATGTTGTCCATGCCGGAATGGCACTTACTTTGGCGCCATGACGTTGAAGTCACGGGCGTAAGCGATTGAATTTGAAGAGAAAGGGAGGTGGCTGACCCAGGGATTGATAGGCTGGTTGTTACTACGCACCCAAACCATCTTT